>Ga0302292_1002016_pt1 | contig 12463 bp, 30 predicted proteins | sample III_Fen_N2_1_FD_194553 | JGI IMG/M metagenome (GOLD analysis project Ga0302292, IMG submission 194553) | Peat permafrost microbial communities from Stordalen Mire near Abisko, Sweden - III_Fen_N2_1 | ecosystem: Environmental > Terrestrial > Soil > Wetlands > Permafrost | place: Sweden: Abisko...
TAAATATATAAAGTAGTACTTTAAATAATCAATGTAAGTAATTAAAACCCAGTATTTTAAACTTAAAAGAACTAGTCTACAACAAAAGGAGCTGATCTAAACCATGTAACCGGCTCAATTTTGCGCCGATTTGCGGGCTTAAAACACATAACAACATACAAACATACAGCTAATAGGGTAAACGTTCAAATTTGAGAACAACAGTGCGAAAATCGCAACAAATAATCTGATCGCGAAACGAAGTTCTTTTTCTACTTGTTTACCCGAAAAACATAGCGAACTGATTTAAAACATGCTAGGTAATTAGTTAAAATACAAACAAAATGAAAGTGCCGGATTAAGTGTTAAAACATAAGATGTTGTATATGAGCGTTTTAGCAAATATAGTTAAAATAAAGTTTGGAATAAAAAGAAAGTTTTTCTGTAAAGTACTGTATATTAGTAAGTTGAGAAATGAAGATTTAACAACAAAATAAAGTTTGGAATAAAAAGAAGTAGTATATTTGTTCTATTAAATATGTTTTATTATTCATTAGTTAAAAGATTAAAATCATGAAAACTTCAATTTTTTCTATCATCGCCAAATTACCAGGGTTTGACTGTTTTTACAGTAATGATCTTTATTTGTCTTTAGATGAGGTTTTAACGGGCAATTACATAGTAGATGGATATATGTATAATATTGGTAATGGAATTAGATTTGCAGAAATTTGGAAATCGAAAGAAACAAAATTTGATAAATAAACTCACTGATGAGCTTGTTAAATTCAAGCGAAACGCTCTAATGAGCGTATGAGTACATACAACGCTGAGTCGCAAACAGAACAAAAACGAAACGAGCCGAGCAAAGGCAGGTATGTGAGCGGATGCACAAATAACAAAGCGTTGTCTAAATGTGGTTAACATGCACTTACATACATATAAAAACATAGTGTTGTTTACTTCGGTGAAATGCCGTAACAAAACAGGGTGCAAGCTAATGAACTGGCTTGCATTCACAAAGTGCAATGTTGCACAACTAAAAACTAAAATGTTATGAAAAAATTAACGTTTACTTCATTAATAAACTCTATATTAAATAATGCAAAGATAGGAAGTATTAATATAGAGTTTAAGTTGTTAGAAAATCAGAACGCTAAAAAGTGGTACGATAAAAGTTATACTTCTGACTTTTCAGAAATAAAAGAGAACACAATTTACGGTGTTAAATACGATGGTTGTATAATGTTTGATTTTAAAACGGGTAAAATTGACAATCTACTTAAATCATTCTTAATCAAGTTTACCTCTCGATTTACTGAATATAGGCTTATTGATGGTCATTATAAGACCGTATCAATCAAAGATGAAGTGATGGCGAAGATAATAGAACACAATCAAGATAGAGTCGACAAAGGTTTATTCTATACAACTATATACGGTATCGGTTTTTGGGCTATCTTATCAAATAATAAGGATCAAGAAATAGCAAAAGATCTGGCTATCTATTTAAAGTCTAAAAACATTGACTATTTAAACGAGTACAGCGATGCAGGTTGGGTTTATCGGTTTAAAATTAATAAGTCTATTGAAATACATAACGAGCTATTAGCAAATTTTAAATGCTAATATCAATCAACATGAAAAAATTAATTTCAATACTAAACCAACACGGCGTTGAATATGTAATTATGGACTCAAAGCTATATGCAAAATCGCATTGCTCCCAACATTCAGGACCAACGGTTATCTTTTTCACTCAATATGAAGAAGTTAACGAAAGAAATATTTATTCATTTTTAGGATACTAAAAATTACGATTATGAAAACAACATTTACCAGGGCTTTGACTTTTAAACAAAAGTTAATCCAACGCTATTTTGAAATGATATGGGTTTACAGGGCGTATAAATCTTTTTTACCTTTTGTACTTGTGCTTTTGGCTTTGATCTTTGCAGCCGTGTGTTTTTGGCTGAACTTTGATCCGATTAAATTTAATGAAATAGGAACTTTTTAAAAATAAGAGAAAATTATGAAAACAAACGAACACTTCAAAATTTGCACCTACTCCGGCACTATTAGACTAATGCCGTATAACTATTGGGTTGCAACAATAACTACAACAGGATTATTATTTAATTCGTGGGATGGAATGACAAAGAAACTATTTAACAACGGTAGTATTACAGAGAATCAAATAACTGAATTTTACGATAAAAACAAATAATATTATGCAACATTTACAACATTTAGCCCAACAGGCTCGAAATGCTTTTTACTGGACTTCATTCGACCCAGACAAACGAGGGAAACAAACAATTGATGAACACGAATCACAATTGCAAAGTGATTTAGAATCTATTCCGGAAAATGAACACGAACGCTACATTTCAAAATATGTAGAGTTATTTGCTTACTGGTTAAGTGCTCATTCGCGATGTGCTTCGTCCGCCATAACAGGTGGTTCGGGGTTCAATGTTCGTAAAGCTGAAAAAGCAAACAATGCAGAACATAACGCTTATCAAAAATTTGATGAATGGAGGGATAACGCAAAAAAGGCAATTGCAAAAAGGATTGAGCAAAATAAACCTGAAGCACAAAAGAGGTCTGAAGCATGGGAACGTTTGGAGCGTCAAATTTTGAGTTCTGCTGCAACTATACATGGTATTAACAAAGGACTTGAAAGAGGTTATTCAAAGGCCTTGTTTGTTTCATCTATTTATCAACATGTTGAGGTATTTGCTAAAAAAGGGGATTTTGAAACGGTTCAGCTTGCTATTGACTGCATCAGAAAATTTAATGAAACTATGAGCGTTGTAATTACTGAACGTCACAAGTTTTTTAAATTGGCTGAGCGTGCCGAAATTAAAAAAGAAACTATTGAGGAACGTGCAGAAAAAGAAAATCAAGAGCTTTTGATTATTGGCGGCAAAGTTGTGTATAACTATGCAATTGACCGCTTGCAATTACTATTTGATGAAAAACCATCTTACAACATCATTTCGTCACTAAAGAAAAACGGTTTTCGTTGGGCGCCTTCTGAAACTGCATGGCAAAGACAATTAACTGGAAATGCTATTTATTCAACTAAATACTTTTTGAAAGAGAACAATTTATTTATACCGAAACCATGATCCACACATCCGGACCGGTGAACATCTTTGACTTGTTCACCCCAAAAGAAAAAGCAGAAAACGAACGACTTAAACAAGAAAGACAGTTAATGCAAAACACTTGTTTATTCATCAAAACTGCATTCGATGAAAAGCAAACGAAAGAATCTATTTTTGAGCAAATAAAGAAAATAGATTTACCCTTAAATATTCATTTGGCCGTATCTGGTCGATTTTCAGAGATATGCAAATATGGTCGAATTTTGACAGAAAGAGAAAGAAAAATTTATAACATGTAATAAAATGCCGGCATACATTGAAACGTTAACCGGCTACGAACTGCAATAATGCAGAGAATTTTAAAAAATCAAATCAGAATGAAAAAGCAAAAATTGTCAATCAGCAATTTTACATTTGAGTTTTCCGGATATGGTCATTATAAAGTGACTTTCTACAGTACATTAACACATAAGAGTTGGTCGACTGTCACTCATGACATGCCTCTTATCGATGTGACGAAAAACTCAGATAGTCCGAAACAAGTTGATTTAATCAGATTAAAAAATATCTGTAAACACTTGTAGTTCTGAAAATAACAATCTTTCACCCGTCGAAACATATCTTCTCAGCATGAATATGTACTTATCAATCGAACGGACTGGAAAAACCCTGCAACCATTGAACCGGAAACAGGGAACTAAATACTAATTTAAAAATATACCGAAATGAAAACAGAAAACGAACTGGGCGATTTAATTAATGACCGCTTTAGAGAAGAAAACAACGGCAATGATAGCATTTTTTTCGTAGACGAGATACTCAGCGATGATACTGTTTGCCTGAATGTACACGTAGTCGTATTACGCTAGATGAATGAAAACATCAAACCCCACAAACTTATGTTTGAAAATATCTGCAACTTTTTGTTTGAGACTGAAAAAGAATTGAATTGTATAACTTCTCCATTTGGGGATAAATACCGGAAATTATGAGAAAGCAAACTCCCGCACAAATAGAAGCGGCAGAAATTAAAGCGCGGTTAACTGAAATGTTAACCTATCAGATTGAAAAATTGGTAAAAAGTACTAATTTTGAACTGGACGAAATATTTGATATATTTCAAAACGCCATAAAACAACGCGGTAGTTATCATTCTGAATCTGAATTTTTATCTGAATGCAATAAGGTCTCACTTGATGGGATGGCTTATCTGGTCCCGGATGTTGATATGGTTCAGGATCGCGAGCTAACGGATTTTTGTAAGGAAAAAGGAATAAAATTATTAACACAATACGACGTATGAACTTAACTGATGTATTTTTTGGCAATTGTATTTATACTTGCATGTACTGTTGTGATTTATATACCAATTTGGCAAGTTAAACAAACTAAAAAATAGTGATATGAAAACATTGAATATTTAAAGCCTTTTCCCGCTTGCTTGGAACCGTCAAAAGGTCAGTATCTTGATATTTTTGAAATATCCGGCGCGACATTGGTAGCGGTCCAAAATAAAAATCTCATTGAATTGATTTTTGATGGCGTATCCTTTTATAATAACGCCGGGCGCGAATCAATGACTCCACAGGAACTTCGCGCGTCATTGGAATCGAACGCATCCCGAACGGAAAATTTCAGAGAATACGTTCAAAATTGGGTGAACAAACAAAAAGCATTACCAATACGCGAAAAAGAAAGAAAGGAAGTTACAAAAAAAGATTTATCATAAATGCTTTAGCGTAAAGTCGGGCGGAGTTTCGGAGCTAAAGGGTATTTGTATAGATACATTCGACTGTATAGATTTACATTTTGAAATATACCGGTCAAAAAAGGTCGAATACATTTGTTTGGGTGAGTATTGTGTTAGTACTGGTAGTCGCGATGGCTTTTGTAGCAACCTGATACTATTTGACTATTGTGAGTCAAAGATTAACGAATGGATTAAAAAGGAGTATAAGTTATGAAAAATAAACTACCCGCATAACGGTAGTTAACCATGAAAATAGCTTTGTGTTATGCACTTACTATGATTTATAACGACTATTTGTTATAAATCGCAGATTCCCAGAGGTCAAAATTTTGGCTTTACGGCTGTTGTTTTGACCTCTTTTTATAGTACCACATTCAAGGCATTTAGTATTGAGCCATACAAACGTTATACTTCGATACAAAAGTGGCTGAGAAATGAATTAAACCATATAAAACAACTATTTATTATGATCGATAAACTAATCACTTTTTATCTTGACTTTAAAAATAGTCAAATGAGCATAAATAATTATGCTGCAAAACATGAAATTTCTTGCAGTGAGTGCCTTATTTTGTTGAATGCAGGCAAGAAACTAAACGAAAGACCAATCGAAAATATAGCTGCACCATTTCCACCTTTAAAAAATGGGCTTTGAAACATGAAAACAATCAAACGGATTTATTCCAACTCTTCAAAACTGGAGCGAACTATTTTTGCTTGCTGCGCTTATTATGGAGCTATACTACTGATATTTAAAATTATCGGAGCATGAAAGCAACTGAAAGAATCATCCGAATTATTTTGATTTTGGGTGGATTAATTGATATTTATTTAATAATTGTAATTTAAAAAGCGAAATGATATGAAGGCGAACAAAATTTTTAACGAAAGGCAGTATAACGATGCAAAAGTATGCGAAAACCCTCTTTCAGTCCAAAATAATAAGTCGAACTATGTTATTTTTGGAACTTATAGGCCTATAATTACATTTTTATATAAAAATGGCACAACCGATAATATTATTGTGAACGACTGGGGGAGTTATTCGTATTTGGAGCTGTGCGCTAGGTTTAACGAATACATATCACTATTATGAACCCAACTCATGGCAAACTCATCCTTACATCAGGACTGAAAGAAATAGTAATTTTGAACGACAAGCCTTTTGCTCTATTACAGAGCAAAAAGTCTGAAATGATTAAAGAAGGATACAAAAAGGAAAATTTAAAAATATATTATAAGTTATGAAAACGAAAACAGAAACAACACAAATTAAGACCAACAGGCTGATAGCTGGGTTTATGGGCTATAATATAATCCCTTATCAACACAATGAATTTAGGCCGATATACAACGGCAATAAGTACGCAAAGACAGTCTCGGAAACCAAATTATTATGGGGTGGACTAGACATTCAGTTTACTGGTAGATTTGTTGAAAATGCAATTTATCCATTTGATACGGATTTTAGTTATCTTATTCCCGTCATTAAAAGGATTGAACAACAGGGTTATGTTGTATGTATTGCAGGGATAAAATATCAAGTTTACAGATTACTGGAGGAAAATTTACCTATAATTGCTTTAGTGTGCGGTGATTTATCCAGAAAAACAGAAGTAACTTGCGATCTAATTACTGCTTTTATTGAATGGTATAATCGTATAAATAACACACCATTATGAAAACAACAATCATTATACTTTTTGCCCTATTCGCTGCATGGATCTTATTTTTCAAAATTACCGACTATCTTTGTGGTGCAAAAAACAGTTCACTAAGACGTTTTTGGGATAAGCATTTAGTTGACTTCGGTGATCCTGTAATTATACCCGATGTAAAGTTCAATCACATTAAGCCGGTAATTCAAGACTACAAAATAAGGGTATTCTCGAATTTTGGCGCGTATATTTGCGATATAAACGTATGCGGACATTTAGGTGCTGATACCTTACGAATTGGACAGGCCTGCGAAATAGCTTATATTGAGGATAATTTTTTACTGGTGTATAATCAACTTAAAAATCACGAAAAATGAGAACAAAGACCTTCTACTCTTTACACGGAGTACAACTCACCGGCCCAATTTCGCACGAAAAAAGATTCAAAAATAAACTGATAACTTTTGTAAAAAAGTTGGGTAAAATTTACGCTACTACTGATAACTATTCACTTGTTGAGGTCGAAGAGAGTACGGACGTGGCAGTACTGGAATCTTTAATACTTGCTGAGATATGAATATACTAAATGACAAATCAGATCAAGTAATTGCTCGTCAAAATGATATAGAGCAAGTTCAACAAGAAAAACAAGAATTTAAGCTACTCGGAACGTATTACAGAACCGCAGGACTTAATTTGTACTGTTACAACCCGCATAAAGATAAAGTCGAAGAAGTCGAAGTAAAAAGCAATTCAGCGACTTGTATTTTAATTCCTTTAGAAAAAGGGTATTTAATCGAGGATTACGAAAAACCAAAAATTGACGTAAATCCGAACTGGGATTATTTCGAGGCATTAAACATGAAAAATGCGCTTAGTCGGGTTGATAGATTTAAGCAGGGTAAAATAGACCAAATTTGGAATCTACGTGTACCCAATACTAAAAGTAAAATCAAATTATTCTAACCTATAACCCCCAACATTATGTTATTCACATTTATAATTATCTTCGCAGTTATCGCTGGTGGTATTGGTGACTTATTTAAAAAACAATAGAAACATGGAAAAGTTCGTGATATATTGTAGAGTATCGACAAAAGAACAAGGTCTTAGTGGACTTGGACTCGATGCACAGCTTGATACTTGCCGGAATTACATCGCTCACAAGCAAGGGGAGACTATCGGAGAGTTTTTTGATATTAAATCCGGTTCATCTAGGAATAGAAATGGGCTTAACAAAGCACTATCTACAGCAAGAGAAAAAGATGCAACTATTGTATTCTCGAAACTTGACCGTTTAGCCAGGGATTCGGAATATGCCCATGCTATAAGAAACTCCGGCGTAAAGCTGTATTTTTGCGATTTCCCAGAACTCAATACCTTACTATTTGGAATACTTGTATCTTTTGCTCAATACGAAAAAGAGAAAGGACAAGAGAGGACAAAGGATGCGCTCAGATCAATAACGAGAGAGATAGAGTTGACAGGCAGTCATACTTCAGAAAAAAGTGGAAATACCATCACCGGGCTCGGTCGCACAAAAGGAACTAAAGCCAAAGCAGATTGGGCAAAACCATCTGAATATCTAATTTCCTCATTCCGCGATAAAATTGGTTCCGATACAGACAGAAGGAGGCAATGGCTATCGATCCAGCAAATGAGATCTAAAGGTGAAACGATGGCAAAAATAGCCGATACTATGAATGCTATTGGGGAGCTTACCCCTCGCGGGTACAAGTGGTCAAGTGGGTCGGTCTGTGCTGTATTGGAGAAGTGGGGTGATTATTTTTTGGAAGCGAAACAGATTGATGTGGAACTGCCGAAATACACGTCAGCCAGCCAATGCACATAGGCATTGTGTTAGGGCGGCTTAACCGAATAACAGCTTCAAACTTATACAAAACCAGCCTGACACATAGCCGTGTGTTACTGGCAGTTAATTCTTAATTAAAATGAAAACTACAAACTCAATCAAAAAATCAGGTGCTATTGTATGGCATAAAAATGAACTAAGGGTAATTACTAATCAAAATGTAGGTAAAAATCATATTGTATTAGAAAATGTAATTAAAATAAGAAAGTCATCGGTAAGACTTGCGAAAATTGGTGATTCTGTTGAATTTAAAGACTTAACATCTTTACCTGAACGCTGCTCAAAAATGGTTGATATGAAAATAACCTACTTTACTTCAAATGGGAATGTAGGCACAGATAAAGATATGAACGAGTTTGATAGCTCAAAGCATTCGCACTTTCGCAAGCCCTTTGTTTAATTGCCAGTAACGAACACAGCTACCAGCATACAGCCGATTAGCGGGCGATGAACTGTCGAACCGCTGAAATGGCAAAGCGGGCAAATAAGCCTACTAAATGTACAAATATAGGCTATGTTTGATAGGCGTGTGTTATGGTTTCGCTGTTTTCTTTCTTATTATTAATCAATTAACTATCATTCAAATGCAAACAAATTATTCAGATTTACCACGTAAAATAAAAAAAGGTTTGAAACGTAAGCTGTTCAAAGATTTAAAAGTATGGAAGTGGAAAGAGATAAAAATAACAGGCATTGTAAAATGTTCACATAGCATATCACATAATTCCCCCGACTTTAAAGGATTTCAAATAACTGGATATAGTTTAGGATAACCATGAAAGAAGAAACTATAGTTAGAGAAAATCTAATGAATCAAGAAGGTTATACAGGCTATTTCGGTAGCGAATTATGTTTGCCTCGAACACGCGACTACTCAGATAGGTGGCCAAGAACTAAATGGGTGCCTGAATTAAATCAATTCAAATGCCCTCGTTGTGGTTGGGTATCTCAATATCCAGAAGATTTTATTAAACGCTACAAGGCTCGTTGGTCTTTACAGTGAACCGCAACGAACTAAGCTAAGCGAAACAGCCCGATGCGGTGCGATTCGCTGTCAGCCACGCTAAAATGATAATGCGGGTACGAATACTCGTATACAGATTCAGCCAGCTTGTGAGCATGGGTGAGTGTTATAGGCTGGCGATTCTTATCTTTCTTAAATATAAATCTTTTAAAAAAAAAACTAAAAATGAAACAAGAATTTGAAATGACACAAGAAGAAATGGACAACATTATCGAAATTAATAAAGGTGGTGGTGATCCAGTAATGTTTTTAAGCGGTGGAACTCCAATGGGAAGTTCTTTACAAGAAAAAATAAACCAGTATTGGGAAATTCTTTCTGATAAATACGGGTTCAAACAAATGACGGTTGAAGGTAGCGCAAAAGGAAAATTATTTTTTCTTGCAGAGCCGAAGCCGATTATAGTAAAAAAACACAAACTGAAATTGAAATTGATAAATATTTAGGCAACTCAATGGGCTATTTAAGTTCTTACGTGGCTGATTCTCTCAAAAAAATAGCGGTGCAATTGGAGTCATGTGAATATGAATGTGAAGGCGGGTTCTTGAAAAATAACGTATCGTTTCTTGCACTCAAAAAGTTGGCGGGTCTTTTTTAAGGTTGCCTATAACGAGAGGCTATGTGTATGGCTATTTGCCTACACATAGGTATTGTTAGGTGCTGGCGATTCTTTCTTATATTTTTCAAAACTATATATTAATTTTAAAAGTCAATTTTATGAAAACAAAAATTTATGTAAAACAAGAAGTCGAAATTACTACATTAGAAGTAAAAGCAGGTGTTAGATACTGGGAAGATTCAGAATTTAACGGAGAAAATGACACGGAAGACGGTGAATTGGTTCCGTGTAAAATTGGTTCATTATGGTGTCCGATTATTGACATTGATAACGGAATTATCACAAATTGGAAACAAGGCGTAAAAGCTGAAATTCATTACAAAGTTGTCGATAATGGAAGTTACTACTTGAAAGATTCAAACGGTAATGTTGTTGCTTCAATCAAACAGGATTATGTTCCAAAAATTCTTTGTCCAAAAGAAAACGGTTACGGTGATTACATCATTATGGACGTTGACGAAAATGGTAAAATCTCAAATTGGAAAGCGGATATTAGTTATTTCTTTCCGGATATTGAAGATTAAACTTAATAGGTGAGCGAAAGGTCGTTTTTCTTTCGCTTGCCTATACATAATGTTATGCGTTTGTTGTATCTTTTCTTTGTTAATGTATGTTATATTTTCGTGTTTTGTTGAAAATAATTTGATTACTGCAAGCGATAATCAAATAAGAATATTATCTTTGTAGCATAATAATTAATTAATAATTGAATTTATGAAAGCAACTAACTTGGTAACAACAGAGAACACAAATAACATGGCTTATAACATGTTAGGTATGGTAGAAAAAATAGACTACTTAAATAGCATTGAAACGATTATGAGCATGTTTATTTACGAAACAGAAGAAGTTGAAACTGCTGTTTTTGCTATTTTATTGACAGAATGTCAGTTGTATAATGAAAAACTTGAAGCAACTATTAAAGAATAATATTATGACAACTGATACTATATACTCAAAAGTTTGTGAAATTTGCTTTGATAATGTTCTATTTTACAGAGTAAATTACCGTAAATTATCATCAAAATTCATCAATAAATTATTAAAATATGATATTGGAAAACTTGAAATTGATAGCATTAAAATAACTGATATTGGTATTGACTGCAATTTATTCACAATGAAAATAAATCAGATTACAACAATTGAAAACATTAATATTTCACATAATAGAATACTAACAAATTAAAATTATGAGTGAAAATAGAGAAATAATGAAAACGCTCGAGGTGTTTTTGACTGACAACAAAATACCATATATTAATTTATATTGGTCGATAAAAATTGACAGGGAGAAATTTTCACCTCAATTATTGAAGTTATGTAATGATAACTGTATATCATTTACATTTTTTGAAAATGATTCAGAATACATTTTATATAAAGTTTAAACTATGGAAAATTTTTTATTTAAAGCAAGACGGGTCGATAATGGTGAATTGGTGGAAGGTATGCCAATAGAAAGTAATATAGACTGTGAAGGTTATAAATCATACATGTTTGTAGATTGGACTGTAAAAAATACTATAACGCTAATAACAGGGAAGGCGTCTTTTGGTAAATGTGTTGAAGTAATTCCTGAAACAATAATACAAATCAAGTAATGAAGCCGAAAACAGATAAAAATCCAAAAGGATCAGGCGCACCAAAAAAAGAACCTACTCAACCGTTTTATTGTCGCATTCCGATAAGCATTTATTCCGAGTTGTCTGATTATGTTCACAAAGCTGTCGAAGCGCACAAAGCCAAGTCTTTTCCAAAATAGCAGCTAACGACCGAGGCTATGGGTATATTGCCCATTTGCGAGTAAATCACTTTCATAAACGCACAAAATGAATAACGGAACACAAATAATCGAACCCCCACAAGGCGGGCAAATAACCATAGGCGCATGTTATGCCCAGCCCTTTCCTATCTTTTCTCGTATTTGGGAAATGCCAAACTCAAACACTTTTAGCATTAAATGTATATCCAAACTGATACACAAATACCTTAAAAGTGATATGATAAGCATTGACCCATTTGCGAATAACTGTAAACTGGCAAAAATAACAAACGATTTAAACCCTGATTACGATACTGATTATCATTTAGACGCTGTTGATTTTATGAAACAGTTTGAAGATAATTCAATCGACTTCGTATTTTATGACCCGCCTTATTCATTACGGCAGGTTTCAGAATGCTATAAAAACGTAGGAATACCCGTAACAATGGAAACTACACAAAGTAGCTGGAGAACAAAGCATATAAACGAAATAGCACGTATTTTAAAACCAAACGGAATATGTATTTCATTTGGTTGGAACAGTTCAGGAGTTGGAATTAAACGAGGTTTCGAGTTAATTGAAATTTTACTTGTCGGACACGGTGGCAGCCATAATGATACGATTTGCACCGTTGAACGCAAACGCCCCTCTCTTTTTTAGGGTTGGGCATAACATCATCC
>Ga0302292_1002019_pt1 | contig 12458 bp, 10 predicted proteins | sample III_Fen_N2_1_FD_194553 | JGI IMG/M metagenome (GOLD analysis project Ga0302292, IMG submission 194553) | Peat permafrost microbial communities from Stordalen Mire near Abisko, Sweden - III_Fen_N2_1 | ecosystem: Environmental > Terrestrial > Soil > Wetlands > Permafrost | place: Sweden: Abisko...
ATAGTTTGAAAATGCACCGTTCCTCTATATTTACCATATAAACCTATTTTTTCTTCTTTTATCATATTATATATCCTCCATTAATTAGAATTTTAAAATTTTATCTGTGCTAAACTGATTTGTTGGTGGTACAGCATCAATAGGATTTAAATATGCTTTAAATTTAAGAGAAGCATTATTCAAATCTGATATATCTAGATTAATCCCATTATCTGGATCAAAATCTGCGTGTTTTAGTAGTGTATTTGTACTTCCATCTAATATATCATAATCACATCCATCCCATAATTCTGGTAGGGGTGCTGTAAATTTATTCCATGTACTACCATTTGGTTTAGATAATGCTTTACTTGTATATGTTCCTGAATTATTATGATACCAAACCTGTGCTGTTACATAACTTACCATAGCCATATGTGGCGAAGCATCTCCCCAGAATATCATTCTTACTGATAAATTATTAACATCATCTGGGGTTACTCCACTATAATCAATTACATCACTGTAACTTCCAAATACACTTGTACCCCATGATGAATATGTAGTTTGATCATCTGTTAATAATGTATATCTACTTGGCGTGTACATTCTAAATTGAAATCTATGCATAGTTCCTGTATTAACTCTCCATCGTATCCTAATTTGTAAACCATCTATAATAGCGTCTGATGGTACATTTAAACCAAATTCATATGCTTTAAGCCAATCTGTATATCCATTACCTGTAAATGTTGCTGATGCATATCCTGTATCATCTTCTCCACCTAAATAATCTGGATGTACCCATGCTCCACAATTAGAACGTGGATAACTTATAGCTACACCATTACCTGCATATTGTTGTGGTGTATGTGTAGGATTACCATCTAATATAACACCATTTACATCAGCATCATAAGATGTTGCTACATATGTTCCTAAATCAAAATCTGATTCATTATCTATTGGGAATAAATCATGTTGTATTCCACCTGTACTATCTGATACTGTTAATACTTCACCGTTTACATCTATTAAACTACCACCTAATACACTCTTATCATTAATTTCTACATCTTCTGGTTCATATTTTGCCCCTGTAACTGTTAAAGCATGACTATCATTAATGATATTAATATCTTTATTTAATGTAATATTAGATATAAATTTACTATCATTAACTTCTATATTATCTGGTGAATCATGAGCACCTGTTACAGTTAAAAATGAACCATCTGATACAATTGGTTCTTCTGGTTCATATCCTGCACCAGTTACTATCATCGAATTTGAATCTGAAATAACTGTTTCATTTAAATCTAATTCAATTTCAATACCACTATTTTCATCTGAAATAAATATATCATCTTCACCAATATTTTCTTTTAAAACATATGATAAATATGCTTTTTTACTTAATGGAAAAGTCCTATTTACAACCGATTGAATAACATCTTCAGTTGGAAATGTTAAATTTTTAGGTATATCCTCTGCATTTACTACAACATCAAAAACTGAACTATTCCACTCACTTGTTTGCATAAATTTTTCATCTTGTAATGTTTCATCCATTCGTGTTACATATCTCCACCTACCAGTAATTTTAGGTAATACTCCGAAATATTGTTTTATAGCTGTTGCGGGTAATGGTAATATATTATAATTACCCATACTTTCTAATATACGATTTTCATAATAATAATCTGGTTCTGATTCATCTATTGAAAATGGTGGTTCTGTATATGGATATTCATCTTCTGTTACGTCTGTTCTATATATTCTTCTTGGAATATCAAAATTAATACCAAATACATCTAATGCACTATCATGATCATATATATCACCTTTAACTTCTTTATTTTCTGGTGAACCTTTATAAAATTGGTTATCATGATAATCTTCTACTTCTAAAAAATATTTTATTGTTGGTATTATTTCATCAGATATTACGTTATATGAATCAAAAAATGTATTCACACCTTCTGGTAATATTCCAGAATCATATATTAATTCTCCAGAATTATATAATAATTCTCCTGTATAATCATACAATTTAACACTTTTAATATCTTTCATATTAACTTCAAAATTCATCATATACGAATATGGAGAACTCTGTTCTTTCCATAATTTAACTGGACGTTTAATATTCTTTGCCAGTTCAACCAGGTACTGCTGTCGTTTTAATTGTAGATATTCTTTCTCTACTATTGTATGATATTTAACATGATTACTATCTGGGTCTTTTGTAAAGAACCTTGGATAATCATGTAATATCTTATCTAATAGTGTTTTTTCACTCATCTATACCACAGCCACTGTTATTTCTCCTGATGTTCCTCTTTCGTGTGATAATATTTCTACTGGGTCTGATGGGAAATCAAATGTTACGTTTTTAACTCCTGGAACATTATTAGCTATATACATACCAGCTTCAAACGGTACAAAATCTTGACCTATTGACATTCCCCTTTCTATAATTCCAAGTGTTGAAATTCCACCATCTATATAAAGTTTTAAAGCCTGTTCGACTAATGTTTTAGTTGTTTCCTTTGTTATATTCGTAGGTGATACAATTTGATCAATTGATATATTTATAGTACATGATAGATCAATTGGTATAGTTTCAACTGGCACAACGAGTATATCTTCATCTATTGCTTTAACATTATCAATGGAGTTTTGAACCATATTTAAAACCCTTTGAATTGGTGGGTCTATTATTATTCTTGTAGTTCCATATCCATCCCAGTATTGTTCTATATAATATGAATCAACTGGTGCAACATCATCTATTGCATTTTTAATTGCATCATATGTTCCTTTTGGTAAGATATATTTCCAACTAAATAGTCTACTTCTATATTCTTCCATTGTTTCATCTTTACGACCACCAGTAGCTGCATACATATTTATAACATTTAAACCATAATCTGCTCCACCTACAAATGAATCTAAGTCTCCTGCTGCAACATTACCAATTGGTCCTACTGTACCACATCTTGCAGTAACATACGTTTCTAATTGACCTACTAATATTACACAGTCTTCCATTGTATAAAATATTATATTATCATTAGTTTTAGATTGAATTGCAGTTCCAGATGATATTATTATATTTTCGTCTGATTCTTCTTCAATATATATCTTTAATTCTGTAATAGCAGCATCTGGTAATCTTAAATCAAGATACATTTGCCCTATAATCTTTAAACCATTAAAATTGGAAAGTGCTATGTTTTGTTCATTTCTAACTATTGTGAGTTGATCATAGAAATTAGCAACCTGTGCAGCATGTATAGCTAGTTCTAATACTATTGTATTTTCAATATCTTCATTAGACCCTAATACATAATCCATAAAGCCTGAATTTTCTCCTAATAAGCCTACACCATATGCATTAATTAAATAATCTTGAAATATTTGTCTATACGATTTTGGTGTATAACTCATGCTTGTATTTACACTGATAATAACATTCCTCCCTGTAATAATTGATCTGATATTGATGTAACCACGTAGGTTACAATTAAAGTATTTGGGTCAATAGTATCTTGTTCAACCTTAATATCATCGACAGATTCTATTCTTCTCATCTCATTTAATGCTTGTTTAAAATATTCTTTAATTGCCATTCTATTTATTGAAATATTATTTGCTTTTAAATAACGCCATGCTTCATTACCCCACTGTTTATAAGTAGGACTATTTATTAATTCGCCCCATATGGTCATAATTTTAATTCGTATACCATTATGAAGTGAATCAATACCCTCAACTGGTACAAAATCTCCATCTGACCAATCTCTATCATATCTACCTTTACCTAAGTGTATAAGGTTTATATCCTTATTTAATGTTATATAGGTTGGTAAATCATTCTCTACTGTCATTGTTTCACTCCATTAATGTACACATCACCAATTATATCAATTCTATCCTTAGATATTGTAATCATAGAATTACTATTAGAAATTACAATATTACCACTTGGTTCTCTAGTTATTAGTTCTTCTAATGGTAATATCATTTCGGTATCTGGAATAACTATTCCTTCACCCTGCATTCTAATATATCCTAAGAATATTTTTCCATCTTTTCCACTAGCATTTACATTTGCTACTAAACCAGTTAAGGTTTTTTGAAACGGAACTATATATTTTCTTTTAGTTTTGGGTTCTTCGTGTGATGTACCACTTGGTATCCATAATAATTTATGATCATCACTTATCATAGATGATAATATCATAGCTGTACCTGTACTGGTTTTAGTTTCTTTATCAGTAGTTTCACGATATGTAAATTGTACCATCATAGAATCGGGATATACCCGATCTACAATTACAATTTCTAACCCTGGATCAGGAACAGAGAGAGTTCCATCTGCAACACTACCAGACATACCCAACGAACTTCCTATTAAGTCAGCCATTGATTGTGCATACCTTGCTGGTGTCATACCTTGTACTTTACTATCATTTCCCATTATATCAACATCCTGATCCTTCGTGATCCCATGGTTTTTTCAATATACCATCTACCGTTCTACCTTTAACTCCACCTTGACTATTTTTAGCATATGGGAAGTTTACCCATGCACTACCATTCCAATACTGTACAAATCTATGTCCATCTCCAGAACATTTACATCCACCATTACCACATGCTATTCTTGCTTTAAATCCAGCCTTTGTTAGTTGATCATATACCCAATATGCATCAGCCCAACAATCTCCATGTCCTGTTCGTATAAAGTGATTCATATATGATTCCTGTACTCCATCTCCATTACGACCTTGTATATCTTTAAACGTAGCTTCTTTTTCAACAATAGCTTTCATTGCTGCTGGTGTTCCACTTCCTAATCCATCTCCATTTAATATACCTGTTTTATCATCTGCGTTTAGTATAGTTAAGTCTGGGTAATATTCTCCTAATGATAATCCTGCTGTTGGTACTTTACCAGCACTAAATTGAAGATTATATCGTGTAATATAAAATACATCATCTATATCATACTTTGTTGATTTTACTCTACACCAATTATGTGGTGTAAAGAATGGTGTTCCAACTACTGTTAAATCTATTTTCATACCATCTGTACGATTAAACATTCTAAGTTTTGTATCAGCAAAATTTTGAGCTGCTTCTTTACTTAAACCTGCTTCTGTAAACTTTTGTTCCTTTTTACCATACTTTTTAACCATTTCTGGAAATGAACTTTTTACAGTCTTTGGTTTTGCACCTTTACCATAACTTACTATTACAGTATTTACAGCGTCTGGTTTAGGGTCTGTTATTGATATAGTATCTTTAGACATATTTTTTGTATCATCTGCATACACTGCTGGATTATTTGGAGATGGTATTTTTAATATATATACCGTATTAAGTAATACAAACATAGCTAAATCATTCTTTGTAGGTTCTATCGCTTTAGTTAATAGTTCCCAATAAGTTTCTCCTTTCTGTGCCTGTGTAGCTCCACCTTGTGCGTCTGATGCTATTGTTAATTGTGTACTATGTGCATTATCTTCTTCGAGTCCACATTTACCACAATAATCAGCGTCACAGCCACCAGCAGGATTCTGACCATATTTATTACAATTAATGGTATCCTTAAATTGTCCATTAAATTTGGTAGATGGTCTTAATGTATTTTTACCACAATGAGGACACTTATTTACAAAACATGTGGGCTGACCTTTTTCCCATCCACATCTTCCACATTCTCCATTTACCCCAGGCATACATACTACATCTGCACTATATGTACTTCCTTGTATAGCTTCTGAATCATGTTGTTGTGGTGCTGTAGAAGCTGCTCCACTTGCTGGTGGTATTGTTTGACCTGTTGCTTCTACTGCTGATTTAACCTGTTCTGCTACATCTGTTGGTACTGTTACCCCACCTATTATACCAGCACTCGCAGATGATGTTGCTGATGTAGATTGATTATTATTAGGTACAAATAAGTTAATGGTTGCATTACCAATTTGTATATTTTTTCTAGCAAAATTAGTAGCCACATTTGGTGTACCCACATTAGTACCATTTACATTTGTTATACCTGGTATAGCTGTTGGATTACCATTAGCATCTACTGTTGTTGGATTACCATTAGCATCTACACCTGTTGTTCCTGCTGCTGCATCTGCTGAAGTATCTGCTGGTGGGAACGTTATAGTTTCGTCATATGCGGGGTCTCCAGCCCAATCAAATGCATATTCTAATCCTGCTTTAGTTATTATATCAGCACATAAAGCAGAACGTGACCATGATGCAGATTCATATATATCTTCTTTCTCTAATAATATACCTCTATCATAAAATCCTATAACAAGTTTATTAGCATTTTGCTTTACTTCTTTAATAAAACCAGTTAATATAAGAGGTAATTCATCTGTATATTTAGAACTCTGTTCTAAAGCATCACGACCAGCAGCTTTACTTTTCTTACTAACACCCTTAAATACATCTGGATCAACTGGTTTTAAATTACCTTTCTCACTCCAACCCCAATATAATTCAAACTCACCATATGTTTTAAGGTTTTCATATAACTTTTTACTATGTGCTACTGTTATTGTTCCTTCACCTGTCGATGTTGTAATATCTAACTGATAATTAAAGTCTGTAACTTCTAATGCTGGTATTTTAATCTCTTTACCAAGTTTAAACAATACCTGTCTTTGATAACCATTTGGTGGCAATATATTGGTATCAGCAGCTATATATGCTGATTTTTCTATTGCTTTCATTTTCCTACCTCTGTAACTTGTAATTCAAGTGTGGTTGTTTCTGGTTTTGAATCTGGAAAATCCCAATTAACAAATTTAATTAATCCATTAAAACTTCCAATTTCTACTGATGTAAATTTTTGAATACCTTTTAGTTTTTGCATTTTTTCTATAAATTTTTCCCTATTTAAATTGTCAGTAACTGTAAATGTCATTATTCGTGGAAGTATATCACCAGGATATACTCGTGGTAGTCCTCTTTCTATCACAAGTGTATCCCAATTATCTTCTTGAAATGCATTAGTAGATTTACATTGTTGTGCATAGAATCCTTCATCTCCTATTGCAACATTGTGGTCTCCTAAAACTGTCATCTATACTCCCCCTGTTGTTTTCTTAGTTACTGGTTGTTTAGCTACTTTAGCTGTGTCTGTATCTTTTTTACCTGTTGTAGATTTCTGTGAAGGTAATCCTTTAGGTTTTAATGCTCCCTCATTTGCTTCTGTAACTAATGCCATTAGTTCATGTTTACTCATATGACTTGCATCAATTGTTATTGGTGCATGATAATGAGTATGTACTGCTGATGGACTTATTGCTGGTTTTATACTTGTTGGGTCAGCACTTATATGATCTAAATTAAAACTACTTAATCCTCTCATTCCAGCATTTGCTAAACTACTAGTCCAATTAAACCATGTTGCTTCTGTAACATGACTTAAAGGTCCTGATTTAGGTGGACTATTTGGTAATTTTGATCTTAACCAATTTAATGCTCCATCTATACTAGGCATACCTTGCATCATACCTTGAGCAAGAGAACCTATTATTAATATTCCCCATTTAGCCATTTCTTGTGGTGAACCTACCATAGTATCATATATAGCTTTAGATATACTTGGTAATATCCATTTAAATCTACTCATATCAAATAAGTCTGCTATATCTTTACCCATTTGTGGGTCTGTCATGGGTCCTCCACCTGTAACATTTCCACGTGGTCTATTTGGGTCATTTGATTGAACGTTTGCAGCTGATGCTGTTCCTGGTAATAACTTACCTAGTTGTTCCCCTAACCAAGTTAAAGGTGTTTCGGTTTTTCCATTATCATTCATTTGATTTCCAAACCAGCCTTTATCCATTTGATTTCTTATCCATTTAGAACCATATGGTGCTTCAGAATCTGGTAATTCTCTTGGATCAGATGAATATTGGAATCTACCTGTTGTAATCCCAGTTCCTGGTATTATTTCAACACCAGATGGAACTAATTTCTGTAATGGTGATTCTGTTGGTGATGTAACAGGTGGATCATTTTTATGTTTATCTGCTTCGTAGTATATTAAAGCTAATACACCAAGAACTGCAACAAGTCCAGCATATGCAAGCCAAGCTGTAGTTGCAACAGCACCTTGTCCTGTTGCTAATCTACCCTCTGCTATAGCAGCTGCTGATGCTGAATCTCCAGCAGCACTTGTTCCTAATACCATTCCCCACATTTTACCTATTGCACCTGGGAATAATATTGATATTGCTACTAGTGGTCCTGCTGCTAATCCTGCTACTGTTATAAGACCAAGGACTAATGCTAATACACTTGTAAGCTGTATTTTAGCATCTCCTATTTGTATATAATGTCCTATTATGAAATCCATAAATGGTGTTAATGTATCCATAGCCCATATTAATAATGGTATAAACCCTTCTCCAAGTTTAGCCTGGAAAACTGTCCATTTACCAGTAAATATAGCCATCTGACCAGCAGCTGTATGTACCATGTTAGCATTTACATTCTGTGCTTTTGCAGCAATTGCTGAATCAATAGCAGACTGTCTTGCATCCTGTGACATCTCTTTAAACTGTTTAGTAGATAATCCCATATCGGTTAATGATATACCGAAGTTACCTAATGCCATAGGTGAACCTGATGTAACCATCTTGTTATACATGGTTGCTACTGCACCTAGGTCTGCATTTGGTTTAATATATGTTAATGCAGAAACAGCTTCCATACCAGCTTGTGTTCTAGCATTATCCCCACCAGAAGCCATTAAAACAGAAGGCATAATATTCCTTAACTCTTCTGTACCTCTACCTGTACGTCCTTGTACACTTTGTAATATATTCATAAATTGTGGTGCTGCATCTAATGATTGTTGTGCATTCATTCCTAATGCTCCACCAGTAACCATATTCTGTTTTTCCATGGTTGCAGCTGCTTGTACACTCTGTTGTATAAACATACCACTCATTAAAGACATACCAGCTAATGCAGCACCTGCTGCTACTCCAGCACCCTTTAAAGCACCTTTTAATCTATCTACTCTGGTTGTAGTTTTATCAATTTGATTACCTGCCTGTTTCATTTCATTTGAAATTTTCTGAACATCTTTATCTGAATATCCAAGCATTTTAAGTTGTTTTTGTAACTTTTCTACTTCTTTTCTTTCTTTTTCTATCTCTTTAATATCAACAGGTGTAACTTTAGGGTTTTCCATACCCAATTTATGTATATCTCGTTGTAATTTTTGAAAACTAGTAGAAGCTTTACCAACCTCTTTTTCTACTCCAGCAACTTCACCTCTAACCTTCCTAAGCATACCAGATACATTATCCTCTGAAAGTAACCTAAAAAGTACAGTAACTGCATTAAACGCCATGATCCAATCTCCTTTTATTTATTATTTTGTTTTTTAATTTTTTCCATTTCTTCATTTTCAGCTTTTATTTCCATATAATATCTTCTCCATAAAAATCTGAAATCACGTTCCTTTTTACGTTTAATTACTTCAGAAGGTAATATACTAAGATGCTTACTTATTCTAAAAATTATCTCTCCTTCTAAATGATTAACTAGCTTGAAATAGTTTCACATCAGATTCAGGACTAATTCCTAATCTTCGCATTGCTGATGTAGCAACAAATGTTCTAATATCAAAGGGTACATTTAACCAAAACGCCAATCTTTTATCTCTATCACCTGTTGGTGGAGTTACATATGTACATAATATATCATGTACTTGGTCTAAAAGCGAACCAGACATATTTTCTTCTAGTTTTTTAGTTGTAGATTTATATATATCATCTTCTTCATCTGTAAGTAATTCTGGAGTCTGTGCTCCTTTAACCATCACAGACTTTTCTAAATCTGAAAGTTCTGCATATATTGATAAATCTACCTGTAAAGCAGATAGATCATCGGTTGATTCTATTGACTTTAAATTAAACTTTAAAAGCTTATAACTATTATCTATCAATGCTACTACTTCAATCTTTAGTCTATCTGGATTGAATAACTCTAAAAACTGTTCTTCTGTCTCTATGACTTCTTCAAACTCAGAAACAGCTGTTTCAACCTTAGCTATTTTTTCTGGTATAACAACATCATTTTCATAATTAGCTGCTCTTTTAACTGCTGCTGGTATATCTAAGTCTTCAATTCTAAGGCTTTTCTTATCTCCGCCTGGTAATACGTCATATTCTTCTTTAAGTTCTCTTCTTTCTTTAGTTCTATTACGTTTTGACATTATAATGTCTCCCTATTTATAATAATTATTTAAATAAAAAAATGCCAGAGCGAAATATATCTAAATAGATATTTTGCCCTGGTCTTGTTTGCTTCCTTAACTATATTCGGTTTTTAATACTTTTCCTTTTAAAGCCATTCCTGGCATAGTTGCCTCTGTTTCTTTCCTTCCCTCAATCTTACGATTTCCTTCAGTGAATATACAATCATATAATGCATGTGTTGCTACTGGTTTTGAATCATTACCTGGTTTCTGCATGATAAGTATAGTATATCTTTTCTTTTCTTCACGACATAGACGTACTGCATCATACAATATTGCATGATCTTTTGGTTTAATTAAATCAAAGTCTATATCATATTCTCCAAAAATGAAATCTATTGCATTATGAGAACCACCATATCTGACTCTTTCTACTTTAGATTTTTCTTTGATGTCAATTCCATCGCACATGATTGGGTCTAATCCTTCAATGTGTATTTCGCATAGTTCAAAAAATACCATACTTATGCACCTCCTGCTGCTGGTGCTTGAATTATCTCATTGTCCACTATCATGTGTACTGAACCTACTGGTCTTACTTTCATGTTTTTAATAAGTTTAAATGGGTCTAATGGGTCTGTTTTAATCTCTAAGAAGAATCCGTCATCTGCTGGTTTACCGTCTTCTGTTGATGTTTTTGCTTGTAAGTTTCCTAATGAAACCTCGTTTTGTAAGAATCCTATACATGATTGTTCTACCATTGCTCTAGATGTGATAGTATTATTCTTTTTAATCATACCTAATGCAATTTTGTTTGTTTCAACTGATTGATAATCTACATTAAATCTGTGATGTAAGAATGCATCTGTCGGTCTTGTTCCACCTGGTCCAATTCTGTAAGATGTTGTTACTGCCATCATTGGTTCTGGTTTTCCTACGAAATCCGGATTAATACTTGGTCCATCTACTACAAACCCTGCTCCTGTATAATCATCTGCTAACTGTCTTCCTATTTCTATAATATCTTCCATAGTCTTTGATCTATACGATTTATATGCCGGGTCCATGAAATGCTCTGTACATGCACATTTAGCTGCATATGCGGCTTGCATTTTAGGATTTGTGTGTATTGAGACTGTACCATCATTTATAAATGTTGTTTCTGATGAATCAGTCATTTTAAATATATCAGTTTTATCATCAACTAAATCTTTTGTTGGGTCTATTGTAAATATTGATGCTCGTTTTAATCCTGTTAGTCTTAATGCTAATATGTGGTCACGAACTAATTTCATAACAGCCACAGTGTAACATCCTGCATAAAGCTCAACCATTTGCATATCAGCTTTTGTTTCACTTAACGTCATAGCATCTGTCCACATTTTCTGTGTTAATACTGCTGGTGTTGCTGATGTTCTAATATTTATAGCATATACTTTTTCGATACCCAATTTATCTAATGATACATTAAATATTGAACCTTCTATAAATACATCTTTAATAGCTGCTAGTAATGGATTAGCTGATGCTTCTGGACCTAATTCTGATAATGCTCCTGCATAGTCTACAAATTCGTATACCACATTAGGATCATCAGCAACTACTCCTGCATCTCCAATAACTACTATTGCCTTAGCCCCTGAACCTCTAGGGTACATTGGTTCGGCTGAATCGTTCTCAACTAGTGTTGGATTGTTTACTATTGTCATATTCATCCTCCTTTATAATTCCTTATTTTTAATCTTTTAATTATCGTTAATTTCCCTGCCATAATTTATCACCTTTGTTGTACTTCATCATCTAAATTTTCATCTAATTCATCAATGTAAGCACAATATAATTCTGTTCCAACTACATACTCTTCATCTCGTATATATGTTATTAGTATAGAATTATGATAAACTTCTGGAACTACACCCAATTCATCTAAATTTGTTGGAGAATTAATTTCAATATCGTGAACATTCGTCTCACTAAATGCATCTCCAGGACCTCTATAATTAACATCTAATACATCTGTAACATCTGAAAAAGGACATATTCTAGAAACAGTACCTATGGCATCACATGTAGTACCTGTTGTTTTACAGTTACCATCATCAAAATTCTTACATTGAGTATAATCAGCCATAAATATCTTTCTTAATGCTTGACGTACCTGCCATGTAAGACTATCTTTCTGTACTAAATCATTTCCCCATATATGTAATGAAATAGCTCCAGGAACTGA
>Ga0302292_1002021_pt1 | contig 12442 bp, 10 predicted proteins | sample III_Fen_N2_1_FD_194553 | JGI IMG/M metagenome (GOLD analysis project Ga0302292, IMG submission 194553) | Peat permafrost microbial communities from Stordalen Mire near Abisko, Sweden - III_Fen_N2_1 | ecosystem: Environmental > Terrestrial > Soil > Wetlands > Permafrost | place: Sweden: Abisko...
CATCAACAAATTTCTTCTTTCTACCTACTACAAACTACAAACTACCGACCTCTTACTTCTTGCTCCTTACTCCTTCCCATGACACTCCCATCACATTCCAAGAAAAATAGTCTGCAATTATAGAAATATTGCAGACATATCTCAGATATATCACAGTCCTATATAGGACTGTGATATCACTGTGTCATCACTGTGATATCACTGTGACATCACTGTGATATATATGGAATGTGATGGGATGTAGACCGGTGGCAGACCGGAATGTCTGAAACGGATTTAAAGCTGACCGGGATGCTTTTTTTGGATGGAGATGCTTTGGTAAACTTTTGAAAGACCATTTCAAAGTGTACTTTCATTCAGAACGAAAGTGTACAACTTTAGGGCGATATTTTATGCTGCAAAAATAACAGGAATTATTTTATTTCCCAACCGGATTGTCTTTTTAACATCAAAAACTTTAGAAGCTAATTGTAGAGTCTCGTATTAGTCTTCAGGTCAGGACCCCGTTGTTTATAAGTAATTGGAACAATTAAATGTCACATTTTAAATTCAAAAGAATAGAACGCGGATAAACGCAGATATAGCGGATTAAATACGGATTTATATTTCAATAAATTGAAATGATTATAAGTTCTATGTCTTTATCATTCATACTTGTATAAATAAAATCTGTACTTAATATCAGTTATATGATATTAATCAGATTCAATCCGCTGAATTCGTGAAAATCCGCGTTCTATTCTTTAATAAATAGGACATTATATTCTTTCTATTACTTAAAAGGAATTTTATTTAAAGATTGTTCCTTGTGTAAATATTTTTATTGCTGTTTTCGGACTATACTTTTGATATATTCTTTTTTACGGAAACGCAAGGCACTCCAGTCTTCATCAATTGCAATCTGACGGACAGGCAACAGTTGATAAGGTTTACAGATTTCCCAACTTGTATCGCGGTTAAAATCGCAGGAGTATTTTTTAGAAGTCCCTTTGGGATATGCCAGCCAGAAAACTGCATCCCCATTCAGGCATGGGACAATTGATTTTAAAACTTCTTCTGCTTCCGCTCTGTTTGTAGTAAATACGATGATGAACTCAATTGTCTGAATTTGTGATCTATCATAGATCACCAAACTGTCAGGAGGAATTGTTTTCAAATGCTGCTCAAAAGCAACGGGAGGATAAAGTACAACGAGAGTTTGTCCTTCTTTGTAATTTAGTTTTGTAAAGAGTGGATCCATAATCTGTATTCTTTTAAATAGTTATCGACCAACATATTAAATTTTTTCCGGTATTCCTTTTATATAACCGGCATCTCGTTTTTTTGATGTTTCCTGTTCTTAAAGGCATGGTAATAAAAACGGATGGCAGATATAAATAGTGGTATCCCCATTGAAACATAAAAAAGAGATAAATAGTTTAACGGTACAATTCCTGACAACCTGAGTGTTACTCCGAAAGTAATCATTATCGTCATCAGAAAGTAGCTACGCCAGTTGAAGAATGAAAAAAAACAGGGTCGTTCAATTTGTATATTCAGGATCCGGTGGATGTGTTTAAATGAAATCTTTGAGAACAAAAATTTATAAAAAATTATTCCGGCTAACAGACTGAGGAATTCTTCAATGATAATTTCAGAACTGCTGAACTTTAGAACGGAAAACCCTCTGAAAAGCAACATACAACCCGCTATTGTCCATACAAATGCAGCTGTAAAAAGCAGATACTGTTTTGGGATGCCGGGTTTAAATGTGTAAAAAAACGAATTTACTGTGTCCATAAGATAGAAATTAGATTGTAAAAATACTTTATTTTTTTGAAAAGTAAAACTGTTTTTATGTGAATAACGTTATAAATATTACAAGATTATGAATTCAATTGGCACATTTCACCCCTTTTTGTGCAATTCGTATTTTTTTGTTACTTTTGCAGAAAAGTAGTTCTATGACATTTGATATTACAATTATTGGATATATAGCCGGTTTTTGTACTGCCTTTGCCCAGTTTCCACAGGCTCTGAAAGTAATTAAAACAGGCAATACTCAAAGTATTTCAACAGGAATGTATACTATCATGACTTTGGGTATTTTCTTCTGGTTTTTGTACGGATTTTTATTATCAAATGTTCCCATGATGCTGGCAAATGGAGTCTGTCTGATTCCATCCATTTATATACTTTGCATTACGATACGTAATATTTATAAAACAAAAAAATAATTGTATGAAACGCATACAGATTATCAACGGACCAAACCTGAACTTATTGGGTAAACGTGAGCCGACTGTTTATGGGAATCAGTCATTTGAAACCTATTTCCAGGAGTTAACAAAGCTCTTTCCGGAAGTTAAACTGGAATATTTCCAATCGAATTCAGAAGGAACAATTATTGACAAACTCCACGAAACCGGATTTGCTATTGATGGCATTGTACTAAACGGTGGTGCGTATACCCACACATCCATTGCCATAGCCGATGCCATTCGTGCAATTACGGTACCGGTAATTGAAGTACATATTTCGAATGTTTTTCAACGCGAAGAGTTTCGTCATCATTCTTTTTTATCTGAGGCCTGCAAAGGCTGCATTGTTGGTTTTGGACTGGATTCGTATCGTTTAGCGGTAGAAGCCATTCTGCGGTTCTGATAGAATAGATCCAAGAACCAAGAGCCAAGAGCCAAGAACAAAGATTTAAGAACAAAGATTTAAGAGCTAAGATCCAAGAACAAAGAACAAAGAACAAAGATTTAAGAGCTAAGATCAAAGATCAAAGAACAAAGAACCAAGATCACAGAATAAAGATCACAGAATAAAGATCACAGAATAAAGATCACAGAATAAAGAACAAAGACAGAATTTATAGTAGATGAATTTTATGCAAATTATTACAAGTAATCAAAGTTATTAAATAAATTGTATATTAATTTACAAAAACTTAAATTTCTGTATCCCGGCAATTATTAATTTTTAATTATTAATTAATAATTACTCTTTGTATAGATCTATCAATTTTTAAAATGTTTCACCTACCCGGTTCCAACTCTTTTTTTGGAGCCAATTAATAAATAATATTTTTTATGTCTAAATCGACCAAAATAGTAGCAACAATTAGTGATAAACGTTGTGACGTAGAATTTCTCCAGACCTTGTTTGATGAAGGAATGAATGTTGTCAGAATGAACTCAGCCCATTTAGATGCTGTAGGCTTTACTAAAATTATAACCAATGTTCGTACAGTAAGTAATCAAATTGCCATTCTGATGGATACCAAAGGGCCTGAAGTGCGTACGACAGTAGCCAAAGATGATGAGATTGCCCTTTTTACAGGTGATGTGGTTAAAGTAGTAGGTAATCCTGATTTGATTTCAACACGTGAATGTGTTTCGGTAAATTATCCGTTTTTTGTACGTGATTTAAAAGTAAACGATGATATCCTTTTCGATGATGGTGAAATTGATTTGAAAGTTGAATCGAAGGATGAAACCGGTTTATATTGCAAAGTACTGAATGATGGTGTTCTTGGAAGCCGTAAGAGTGTGAATGTCCCCGGCGTTCGTATTAATCTGCCTTCACTGACTGAAAAAGACAGAAAGAACATTCTTTTTGCCATTGAAAATGATCTTGATTTCATAGCCCATTCATTTGTACGAAATAAACACGATCTGCTTGATATTCAGCAAATACTTGATGCACATAATAGTCCTATTAAAATCATTTCCAAGATTGAAAATCAGGAAGGTGTTGATAATATCGATGAAATACTGCAATATACCTACGGTGTGATGATTGCACGTGGTGATCTGGGAATTGAAGTGGCTCAGGAAAAAATACCTGGAATACAACGCCGGTTGATTCGTAAATGTGTGGTTGCCCGTAAACCTGTTATTGTTGCAACTCAGATGCTTCATACCATGATCAAGAATCCACGTCCGACCCGTGCTGAAATCACTGATATTGCCAATGCAATTTATTACCGTACCGATGCGTTGATGCTAAGCGGTGAAACTGCTTATGGAAAATACCCTGTTGAAGCTGTACGTACCATGTCAAAAGTGGCTGAAGAAGCTGAAAAGACAAAGCTATCGGAGAATGATATTCCAATTCCGCTGAGTACAAGCGATATTACTTCCTTTCTTGCAAATGCTGCAAATGAAGCCAGTACGAAAATAGGGACTAAAGCAATTATAACAGATACCTACAGCGGTAAAACTGCCCGACATTTATCGGCTTACCGTGGAACCAATCCTATTCTGGCAATATGTTACCATGAACGCTCGACAAGGGAATTAGCGTTGTCGTATGGTGTATTCCCAATGTTTCAAAAGGATAAAGGAAATACTCAACAATACTTTTTAGCCGGATTACATGAGTTTATCAAAAAAGGAGTACTTCAACCGGATGATTATGTCAGTTACCTGAGCGGCAGCTTTGGTGAAGGATTCGGAACCACTTTCCTTGAAGTAAACCGTGTAGATAAGATTTTTGCATCCCGCGAGAATTATATTCTTCCAAATTTTTAAATCTTATTTTAGTCTTATATTTCTTAATCAAGTTTGGATTATTTAACGGAATGTTTATACTAATAGATTAAACCCTATTACCGTTTGATAGTCTAAACTTTTCTGTGTGTAATTTAATATTGTTAAATTAATTTGATATTGAATTTTGTGCAAAGAAACTGATTCATTCATAGTATGTTAGAATTGTAAAGGTATAATTATTAGTTGATCATTTTATTTTATTCATTGTTTAGTTTATTCGTATGAAAAAGATTTTTTCGTTTCTATTGTTATTCACTCTGGCATTTCCACTTTTTGCAGCAGTGAGTATAAAAGGTTCTGTAGTGGATGCCGGGGATCAATCACCCCTCGATTATGTAAATATCACTTTATTCAGGCAAGGTTCTAAGAAACCTATTACATTGGTGACTACCGACACAAATGGTGCATTTATTCTACCCTCCATTGAAAATGGTAAATACTCTTTAAGACTAAGTTATGTTGGATTTACTACATACAATCAGGTAATAGAAGTAAATAACACTACAGTCAATCTGGGTGTTATTAAAATGGAAGCCGACAGCAAGACATTAGGAAATGTTGAAGTGGTAGGGCAGGGTTCGCAAATGCATTTTGATGTTGATAAAAAAGTGTTTAGTGTCGATCAGAATATTTCCGCTGCCGGTGGTTCTGCTACTGACGTTTTAAAAAACATTCCCTCCGTCACCGTAGATGACCAGGGTAATGTGTCGCTTCGCAAAGATGGGAATGTGGAAGTGTGGATTAATGGCAAGGCTTCGGGGTTAACTGCCGATAACAGGGCACAGGTATTGCAGCAAATGCCTGCCGAGAGTATTGAATCGGTAGAAGTCATGACCAATCCTTCGGCCAAATACAATCCTGAAGGTTCAGCAGGGATTATCAATATTGTAATGAAACAAAATCATAAAGCAGGATATTATGGAAGTGTTTCAGGCGGTCTGACTTCTCCGGATAACGGAAAACTTGGACAGAACCTTGGAGCAAGTGTCAACTATACCAGCAGTAAACTGGATGCTTATATCAATCTGGGTTACCGTGCCATGTCATTTGATGGGGGTGGTAAAACCGACCGTAAAAATATTACGGGCACCGGTGTTGAATTACTTACACAGAATAACACCATGGAGACTTCTTTCTCAGGACTGTTTATGCGAGCAGGTGCCGATTATCATATCGATAAACAAAATACAGTGGGTATATCCGGTTTCGGAATGTCTGGAACAGGAAATCAAAATACATTCATACATAATATTCAGACTGAATTAGGAACCACACCTCCAACCCTGATAAGAGATTACAGCCAGAATAACACCGGAACAGGTACACGTCCGAGCCTGAACCTGAATCTGGATTACCACCATGATTTTGATAAGAAAGGATCGAATATTATTGCCAATATGTCTTATTCCAGTCATAACCGAACCGCAAATAACAATTATCTTCAAAACGATTCCATCACTAAAGCGATATCGAATATCACCCAGATCACCGACAGCAAGAATACAGAATTTGAATTTAAACTGGATTACACAGACAAAATTTCAGAGAATACCAAGCTGGAAGCAGGATGGCAAAGTGATGTCAGCAACAGGCTCAGTTCCACTTCGGGAGTTACAAATTTTGATCCGTCATTGAATTTACCTTCAAGGGAGATTCCTTCTTATTACGATAATTTTAATTATAACGAACAGATACACGCCGGTTATCTGACTTATGGCAGTCGTTATAACAAGTTGACATTTCAATTGGGGCTAAGGGCTGAGTATTTTCTGAAAGGCTCGACAAATACCTTCAAATCAGTAAAAACCGGTGCCGATACCCTCCAGATAGTTCCAAATACGCCAATCTTTCATGTCTTCCCGAGTTTTTATCTGACATACAGTTTGCCTAACAGCTCCGAGTTGCAGTTTAATTACAGTAACCGTGTAAACCGTCCACGTGGACAGCAGATTAACCCTTTCAAGAACTTCTCCGATTCAACCAATATTTCATACGGTAATCCCAATCTGGCACCCCAATACTCTTCATCTCTTGAGTTGAACTATGTAAAAAGCTGGGATGCACAGACCCTGTCGACTTCAGTATATTATCACGGTACAGATAATGTGATTCAGAATGTACGGTTTCTAAACGGCAAAACACTGGAAAGTACCTATATGAACGTATCAAATGCAAGGAATACCGGACTGGAACTGATTTCGAAGAACCGCCTCTTTAAAATTTTAAATCTTACTTCGACCTTTAACCTGTATTACAGCCAACTCGATTCAGCAACATTTAAAAGCCCTTATAATCAGACAATCGGGATAAGCGGGAGCAATAATTTTTCATGGAGTGGCAATGTAATGGCTAACTTTATGTTGAGTAAGACTTTTTCAGGTCAGATCACTGCCAACTATGCTTCAGCCCAATTGATTTCGCAGGGAACTGAAGATGCTAAATTTTCAATGGATCTTGGTGTCCGTAAAACGTTCATGGACCGTAAACTAAGCCTGAGTCTGAATGTACGCGACCTCCTGAATTCGGACCGTGATAACCAAACGACTTCAGGAGCCGGTTTCTCACAAACCACTTCTTCGTATTTTCATGGTCGCATGTTTGGTGTAAGCCTGAGTTACAATTTTGGGAATACAAAACCAAAACCTGCAGAGATGAAAAAGAAAGAAGGTTCACAGGATATGAATATAGATAACGGGGCTGATTGATTCTCGTTTTAACTAATAAAAAAAAGCGTTCATCGGAGAGATTCCGGTCAACGCTTTTTTTTGCCTTATAAATTCTGATAAGTACTGGAAAGAATAAGTAAGTCAATTTATTCTTTATAGTGCTAATATATCGCATAAACAGCTAATGATCCATATTTTACAACTAATAAACGAGGTCAATAAAAACAAAGTATTGTATGGAATTGTTTATAGTTTACGCTTCCTCTTTGAAATGATTAATTGCCATTTAATTTAGTTAAAAAACAATTGTAAATAAGTTTTCTAATTCAAACAATAGATTTTCTAATACTTTAAACATACTGATATTATGAAAAACAATTGGATTTTATTTACGGTGTTATGCCTTTTAGCAGGTTTTTTTGTTTCATGCAACCAGAAAAAGCAAGAAAAGAAAGAGATTATTATAGCAATTATCCCGAAAGTTGATAATGCTATCTTTGATCAGGTCAGACAAAGTGCGATCGTAGCTGCTAAAAAGTTGGGAATTGTGTTAACATGGGAAGCTCCAACTTCCATTGACGGGAAGAAACAAAAAGAATTGATTGAAAATCTGATTCACTATAAAGTGGATGGAATTTTAATTAGCTGTAACGATGCTGAAATGTTAAAAGAACCGATTAATGAGGCAATGAAGGCGGGAATAAAGGTGGCAACCTTTGATTCCGACAGTCCTAAAAGCGATCGGATCTTCTATATCGGAACAGACAATGAAAAGGCCGGAAAGGTGTGTGCCGAAACAATGATGAGTTTATATCAAAAAGCTAAAAAGAATCCGAATCAGATTGTTGTATTGAGTGCCGGAGTGAGTGCTTTGAACATGAAGGAACGGATGGCAGGATTTATTTCAGTGATCAGTGATTCGAAAATCTCTAATGTGCTCTATTCGTATGAAATGCCCGATTACGGAAGGGATTTATTGACTTACGATTTGAGGCATAACCAAAAAATCAACGGTGTTCAATTATTTTGGGGTGTCCCTGTCCTGAATGGGTTGGACAGCTTTCCCGCTTTGTCGAAATTTATGGACAGAGGAGGCATTTCAGTGTTTTTTGATGTCTCCAGGCCGTTACTTAAATATATTAAGGATAACCCTAATTGCGCAACGATGAAACAGGATTTTCGTTCCATGGGGTATGACGGAGTAGAAAATCTGTATAATGCGATTAAAGGTAAATCGTACAAAATAGAGATCCTTTATGATGTAAAAGTTATTGATCAAAGTAATGCGGAAGAGGAACTAAAGAAACTATAAGTCCAAAAAAAGCGTTAGCCGGCTGATTCCGGTTAACGCTTTTTTTTGCTCTTTATCTTATTTCTTAAAGAATCTCAGCACCGTTTCATTAAAAATCTCAGGGTGTTGCTGGCAGACATTATGATAGGAATCGGGGAAAATACACAAAGTAGCCGAGGAAAGCGACTGATATATTTTTATGGTGTGTTCGGGTTTTATCACATCCCGGTCGCCCGCCATAACCAGTACAGGGCAAAGGATTTTCTTCAGGTCCTTATAGGTGATTTGGGGCTGATAAATCATCATCCTGTTCAACGTCTTCTCTATAGCCGATGAGTTCGGACTTGCGACAGTTTTTTTTATATCATTCAAATCTGCAGCCGAAATTGCAGTGGTATCAGGGACGGTATTGGCTCCCGATATGGCCAGTTTCTTTACTTTCGCCGGATATTTCATTGCCAGGAGGATGCCATCAATTCCACCGTCACTCCATCCCAGTACATAAGCCGAATCGATATGCAACACATTGAGCAGTCCTGCAAAATCGGCCGCCATCATGTCATACGACAGTGTGTCAACCGCACCTCCCGATCGCCCCTGAAGTCTGCTGTCGATAGCAATGACTTTGTAGTGCTTTTCGAAAAAAGGGATCTGGTTTTTAAATGCTCCGATGGAACCTCCATTACCATGTAGCATGATCAGCGGTTCCCCGCTTCCATAAATTTCATAATACAGTTTAATCCCATTGACCAGCGCATAATGCCCGGCTTGCGGATTACTTCCATACTCTATAGTATTTGATTGTGCAACCATGTTAGGTATAAAAAGGATAAAAAGTATAAATGCACTCAGTTGTTTTTTCATATTCAAATTTTTTATAAATCATTGTACTATGAAAATTTCTAATGATAAAGAATCTCCTAAAATCAACTTTACAAAGATAGATAAAAAAATAAATTTTTAGCACAGTAAATTTAGTATCATCCGGTATTGTTTGGTTTTTCCGGGCAGACGATTAATAACACTTAAACTATTCATCTTTAATACTGTTTATATTTAAAATTGAGATTTATATTAAACCTTTTCTTTCGTTTAAAGTCTATCTCTATGTCTGTTAATTTGACTCTTTCAATTTTAAAATACATAAATTATTAATATGAAAAAGCTTCTTTCATTAATTCTGTTTGTACAATTTACAATTCCACTTTTTGCAGGGTCAATCCTAAAAGGCAAAATTGTGGATTCCGACGATCAGTCTCCTATCCAGTATGTAGATGTTGCGCTGTTTAAACTGGGTTCCAAAAATCTGTTAGCCGGAACCACAACCGACTCACTGGGTTTATTCACATTTCCTTCGGTTGATAAAGGAAAATACACTGTTCGAATGACTTATATTGGATATACTACTGTTAAACAAATAATAACCGTAAGTGATAGCATACTGGATCTTGGAATAATTAAATTAAGCGGAACTGCTAAAAAATTAGGAGAAGTAGAAGTTATAGGAAAAACACCTCAGGTACGCTTTGATGCAGATAAGAAAGTATTTAGTGTCGATCAGAATATCTCGGCTGCAGGAGGCTCGGCTTCAGATATATTAAAAAATATACCCTCAGTCGATGTAGATACGCAGGGGAATATCTCTCTGCGAAACAATTCAAATGTGGAAGTAATGATTGACGGGAAGGCTTCCGGATTAACCGCAGATAACAGGGCTCAGGTGTTGGAACAAATGCCTGCCGAAAGTATTGAGTCGATAGAAATCATAACGAATCCATCTGCTAAATATAATCCTGAAGGCTCTGCCGGAATTATTAATATTGTCATGAAGAAAAATCATAAAGCCGGTTATTACGGAAGTGTATCTGCCGGATTATTTTACCCTCTTGGAGGTACATTAGGACAATCCCTCGGTGCCAGTATTAATTATACCAGCAGTAAATTTGATGCATATATCAATTTGGGCTACCGGGCTATGAATTTTCATGGTGGAGGATATAACGATCGTACTTCCACAACCGGTGGTATATCGACTCTGTTAAATCAAGACAATACAATGGTGAATGCTTTCTCCGGGCTTTTTACCAGAGCAGGCATCGATTATCACATAGATGCTAAAAATACTGTCGGCCTATCCGGTTTTGGCCTGTCGGGAAGTGGGAATACAACGAATAATATTAATTATTTATTAACGGATCAACCTACAGGAACTCCATTACGTGATTACAGTCAGAATAACAAGGGTACTTCAACACGCCCCAGTATAAATTTAAATCTTAATTACGAACACGATTTTAATAAAGAATCAACCCTGTTGGCAAATTTAAGCTATTCAATCCATAATCGTGGAACTGATAACTACTATGTCCAAAAAAATGCAGGATCGGATATACCCCAATCGGAAATAGCTCAAAACTCAACCAATAATAACAAAACCGGTGAATTTAAACTGGATTACACCGGTAAAATTGACGAAAACAGTAAGTTGGAAGCCGGCTGGCAGAGCGATGTAAGTAATATGACGACTTCTTCCTCCGGGTACGACAGCCTGCATTTATCTGATATACCTACTTATTCGGATAAATTTAATTACGATGAACAAATTCATGCTGCTTACCTGACCTATAGTACTAAATTTGGTATGCTGAGCGTTCAGGGTGGATTAAGGGCAGAATATATGTGGAAACAATCGACTAATACATCCTCAACCGGCATTCAATCCATTCCTGCAAAGACCTATTTTGAACTTTACCCAAGTGTTTATCTGACCTACTCGTTGCCAAACAATAATGAATTGCAGTTAAATTATTCACGGAGGGTGAATCGACCAAGGGGACAACAAATAAATCCATTCCATAATTATTCCGATTCAACCCGTATTACATATGGTAACCCTGATCTGGATCCTGAGTTTACTTCGTCAGTTGAATTTAATTATATTAAAACCTGGGGCGACCAGACCCTTTCAACATCTGTCTATTATCATTCTACCAATAATGTAATTGAAAATGTTCAGTTTGTACATGGCGGAACCATGGAAAGTACTTATTTGAATGTGGCTAATTCCCAGAATACAGGGTTGGAAATGATTTCGAAGAACAGCATCTCCCGTATTCTTAACTTCACCACATCATTGAATATCTATTACAGCAAACTGAATTCGGCAGTATATAAAAATCCGTATGATTCAACCGTTACTTCCACCATTCCCGGTCAGGATAACTTTTCATGGACTGCTTCAGAATTACTTAGCTTTAATTTAAGCAAAACATTGTCCGGACAGCTTACAGCACGATACTCTTCCCCACAAATTATATCCCAAGGACTTAAACAGGATAAATATACCCTTGATCTGGGGGTACGACAGACATTCATGGACAGAAAGCTGAGTGTTAATCTGAATGTGAGGGACCTTTTAAATTCAAACAGGGATAGAACTACTACTTCGGGAATCGGCTTTAGTCAAACTTCCGAATCCTATTTTAATGGCCGCATGCTTGCCGTTTCAGTAAGCTATAATTTCGGTAATGCTAAATCCAAAAAAGCCGACATAAAAAAGAAGCAGAATTCACAGGATTCGGATATGGAGGATATGGAACAATAATTGGTCAGGAGTCAGGAGTGAGGAATGAGGAATGAGGAATGAGTAGGTAGTCGGTAGTATGTCTCGTTAGTTACTCTGTCTAAGGAGTAAGGAGTAAGGAGTAAGGGGTAAGGGCAACAGAAAGAGTCAAGATTTAAGAAGTTAGAGGTAAAAGAGGTTTCGGAGCATTTTCGAAATTTTCCTGAATTTGAAATTCCTTTCTAATTTATTCCGGATAAAAAAACAACTAAATTAGAAACAAAAAGGAAACAAAGTAATAATAAAACTCTATATAGGGTTTTATTATTACTTTGTTTATACTTTATTATCTCTTTATTATTACTTTAATCCGAAATAAATGTCA
>Ga0302292_1002023_pt1 | contig 12434 bp, 28 predicted proteins | sample III_Fen_N2_1_FD_194553 | JGI IMG/M metagenome (GOLD analysis project Ga0302292, IMG submission 194553) | Peat permafrost microbial communities from Stordalen Mire near Abisko, Sweden - III_Fen_N2_1 | ecosystem: Environmental > Terrestrial > Soil > Wetlands > Permafrost | place: Sweden: Abisko...
GCATCCCCACATATTCTGATTGGACATTCATCAATTTGATCACCGCCCATAGAGATCAGGACTTTGGCTTTATTGTGATCTATATAGCTATAGGTGAGGAAGACTTCACCGAATCTATTTCTGTACGCATCTGAATTTTGAAAGCACATATTTCTATCGTCTCCGAAGTACTTTTCAATTATGGCTTGCATTGCTTTGGTATTTTCCATTGGGTTTTAATTAAGTATTGATTAGTATTTCGTCCATACGGGCATCAATTAATGTCTGTATGTCATCGAGGATTAGTTGTTCTTTACGGGTATTGCCGTCTTGTAAAAACCCCTCTCGTTCTATTAGAGCAGTCAGGCGTTTCTTCTGTAAATCCCTTAGTGTTACGAGGTCTGTAAGACTCAAGTGGTTGGTTTGGCTTTGGTAAAGCAGATGTAATTTAAGTATGTCCATTATTCTAAATTAAGTTTAGTAATCATTGCTTCTCTTCTTATATCCAATTCTAATTGGAGCACATCTAAAATCCGTTTAGCTTGTTCAATTTCGAACCCCAAGTATGTCGGGAATTTTTCAAGGGATTTTACGTATTTCAACTGTAAATCCCTGTATATCTTAAGGTCTGTTAGTGAGATTTTTTCTATCATTCTTAATTTAGATTAGTAAATAATATCATCTGCTTTAGGCACGTGTGGTTGATGGGCTTCAATTGGGTTTTCTCTGTTGAGGTACTCACTCCTATTGAGTGGTACTGGAGTTTTGGGGTTGTCGAGTTCTGCCCAAGTAGCTTCATATATTCCCCGTTCGTGTCCGGAACTAAATGCATCACCAAGGAATGGGCACAAGGGGTCAGATGCGCTGAGGATTAATTTCAATATATTAATTTGTGCAGAGTCTCTCATTAGTTTCCCTGCACGAAGTGCTTCAGGGATGTTGTTGTAATTGAATTCTTCGAGTTGGACAATCTGTTTCTCGATGCCCAGTATATTGATAACCGCTAGTTCGTTATATCTCATGGGGTTTATAGATTGAAGTTAAGTGCTCTGAAAGCATTAAGGGTTTTTTCGTCGTAGTATCCCTGTAGATATTCGAATGTGATGCTTTTAACTAGTGCTGCCTGAATTGGTACGATTAACTCATTGTCTACCGCACCCCTAATCATGTCAACCCCAGAGCATTTAGTTCTGGCAATGAAGCGCAGTCCAATACGGGTGTCAATACTGATTTTAATATAGGTCTCCATATCTTCTTCACTAATACCAATTGCCTGTGCTGATTTTATCATGGCTTCAACAACCGGGAATAGATTTGAGTTCTCGTACATTATCTCCACAACACGGTTCGTAATGCGTACAATATAATCTTCTTGGCTCATGGGGTTTTTAATTTAGATTAGTGAAATGCTTGTCATTTTCTTTGCATTTTCAATTACGTATAACAGAAAAGAATCCCTATTACTATCACCGTCTCTGGGGTCGTACATTACACGAATCCTACCTTTGGATTTCTCATATAACCAGTCCAGCACTTGGGTATATAGAGGAGCTGAAGTCAGTGTGTCTTCAGGGGATATTCTGGCGTTTGCAGTTATGTTATTATAATCTTGTGGTTCACGTCCACCCATAACATCAGCATTGCCATTAATTGTACTGAAAAACCCCAAGCAGGGTTCTGAGTAGCCCAGCTCTTTGAGTAGTGCTGCCATTTCAAATGAGACAAAGAGTTTAGGTTTCATAGTTAATGTATTAAATCCCAAGTTGTACAGGTTGCGTCACGGTATTCAACTATAGCAACTATAGCCAAGCCCAAACTAATACCAAAGATAATAGTAAATAGTCTGTCAACCCAAGTTTTATCTAATTCAGGAAAGAACACAGATAGGATTAAATATAGATAATCCAATCCTACAGTCACTGCAAAGAGTATTTGTAATCCCAAGCTATCGAGCATGTGTTTTCTGTTTTAGTTAGTATTCGTCAAGCTGTTATACGTAAAATCCCCTAAAATGTTACAAACTCTTGGGGATTTTTAGTACTTAATATCTCCAAGCCCAATACTATTCCGGCTTCCAGTGCATGGGGATAGCTGTTGTAATGCCGTTTTAAATTAAGATTGCGTTCGTCGTTCATGGTAATGAAGTAAATTCTAAAGGGTTTAGAACACGACACGGTGATATCAACGTGTATGTCGTACATTAACCTAAGCCACAACTGTATCTCACAGAGGTACAAGTACCATCTATGGGCTTCAGCATTACTGTATTTCATCGGTTCTTTATGAAAGAATCTCGAAGTAAAGCTATAGACTTTCTTAGCTTCTGGTAAGCTAGAATTGAATTTATCCAGTGCTTCGAGTATTTGGGTTTTTTTATCCACTTGGGGTTTTAATTAAAAGTTATTAACATCGTTGATCTTTTTGTGTTTTTGACAGTATTTATCTGTACGAAGTACAGATAAAAAACCTAAAAAAACCACCCCAGACACCACTCCGGGGCGGCAAACACACACTAAACACTATTCATTAAAATCAACTGCATGAAATTTGGTATTGAGTTTCGCCGACATTCTTACAGCAACTTCTTTTCTACCGTATATTTTGATCATTACCTGTAACAATACTGTGAGAATGGACAATAGTGATTCAATCTTATCTGTATTGTCTCTGCCATTAAGTACAAACTTCTGTCTCATTGTAGACCATTGAACGCCATAGTTAAATAGATTTCCAATAGCGACCATTGTATTGTTGAATCTCTCATTGATTTCATCGGGGGTATACGTTGTGAACATATTTTCTACAATGACCTTATCAACTATTGGCGAAGCACCATATATAACCCCAAGAAAGTAATTGGGATTTTCCCTCAAGCCCATTTGCCAAGCCTCACTATAAACCTTTTCAAGAAACTCTATGTAATTCTTATTTAAAGGCATTAGGGGAATTAAGAGGTACGCATAGCCTTTTTTATCTCTGTAGAGATTATTATAGAGGTCGTCAGCATATATTTTGGTTTTCATGAAACGTGGGCTATCTACATTCCCAAAGACAACCCAAAATGGCTGATCTGACCATGATTTACACAACATCAGACCACTTTGTAAATCCGGTATGTGTTGCTCTGATTTTGGTAGCTTCTCCGGTTCGGGTTCTTCGATATTTAAATCAAGAATTGCTTTGCGCTGCTCATCGGTTAGTGTATATCTACTCACTAACTCGTTGCCATTCTTAACTGATTCTATGATGTCTTTATTATCATATATGAGCTGGGCGTATTTTTGTGCAGTAAGTTCATCAGTACGACTAAACGCAACATCAAAATTGAGTTGATTAACACATGTCCAAGTCTCGAACATCTGTTTTAATTCATCTAGGGTTAGATCACGATCTGCTGGTTTTAAGTGCCTTTGCTGGGATTTGACATTAGTATTGATATCCTTCAACCAATTAATGTTGTCCTTTTCTGTATTGAAGCTATTCCTAATACCTAGGAGCATTAATGTTCTATTGAGTGCTTTTGTGGCTTTGCTATCCTTAGCGGTAATATAAACGTTTTGTCCCATGATTGGTGTTTTAGTGTTGGTGTACTACTTTATACGTAAAATCCCCAAAAGTGTTACAAAAAAATATTTGGGAATTTCTGTAACATTTTAGAATTTCTTACGTATATATAAGTCCGGGACAACATTTACAGCGAACGTGGCGTATGGTGTTGTTTGGGTGTTCTGAAAAACAGGAGTGGTTGGAAATACCACGTGAGTTCAAGTCTCATCGGAACAACATTCATGTGGGAACACATGTTTACGCAGAAATTCGGAATGTGAATAACCTAGGATAAAACACAGGAAGTCGGGAAGCGTTTGGGATGTAGCTCAGTTGGTCTAGAGCGTCATCGCACGGAGGTGAAGGTCAGTGGTTCAAATCCGCTCATCCCTACAAGAAATCCAACCGTTAAGCTTGGGATAAACACAATGCGGAAACTGTCAGACACATAAGCTCGTGGTTATGGATGCAAAGCCTATCCAAGTTGTTAGACGGCATATGGTGTGCTTATGGTGAGTCGTTCACCAGTAACGATTAGGCACAGAGAAACCCCTCCTGTTGCGAGGCTTGGAGAAACACCCACTAAAATGGGCAAGTAAACTACCCGCTAATGGCGGGGTTTTTCTTTTATGTACAATCTCTAATTACTTCTTGTACAATCTATTAGATGAATTTACCTCAAGCATTGGTTTAGGCGAGTATCTCATCTGGTCTGGTTTAATTAAAAAGAAATCATTCTTCCTGTAGAAGTTAAACAATCGCTTTAGGTCAGAGCCATAAATATCAGTAACCCAAAGAGTTATTGATACCTGATGTACATTAGCATATGTGGTTATCTCGGACATTATTGCGTGCCCATATCCTTTATTGCGTTGAGACTTTTTAATTAAAACAGATTGGAGAAATAGCCCGTCTTCTTGTAGTTCTATCCTTAGTACTTGTAGAACTGGGTGTTTTGATTTTAGTGCTAAAATGAACTGATCGACATCGTATTGTGTTAACATAACTAATCCCCCCTGTAACTAAATACAGAGGGGATGAAAAAGAAACGGAGAAAACTATTTTATTGTATCGGGTAAAATCATATCAACATAACTGGTACTATATACTGTACCGTCTGCTGAAATAAGAGTGTAAACGTTTCCCAAAATAGCATCTACATATAGTTTTGCCACAATTGGTTTTTTATGTGTTTCTATCCATTTACATGCATCTGCTTCACGTGTTTCATTACACGAACACAGTCCTAGCACAAATGCTGTTACTATCACGAGGAGTAGTAATTTTACTTTGGGATTTTTCATAGTTTTTAATTAAGATTAGTTATTGTTTTCTTCAAAATCTTTGCCGCAACCCTGACACCGTGTACAATGCCCTTGACATTCTTCGGGTTCGATATTAAATATGAACTTATCACCCATTCCGAGATCATCACTGGCGTAGTCTTGTAAGGCATCCAGTAATCCGATAATACCTTCAAGATCATCTCTGACTTCTTGCGTTAGGTCATTTTCATGTTCAACGGTATTAATGAGACTTAATTTCTGCTTGCGCAACATTTCCCAATCGGTCTTTCTGATGAACTCAGGTATTGTCTTGTCTTTGCGCATAATAGCTGCCTTTGCCCTTTGTTTCATTTCCTCGATGTTATCGGGATAGGCTTCAATTTCAGCAAGGGTTAATGGTACAACCCGCATTCCGTATTGAATACCGCCTTGGTTTTGTTGCTCAAGAAAGTCTTGGCATTCCTTTTCAGTTCCTACTAAAACTCCCTGTCCTTCTTCAACAGTATAAGTTTCATCAATTACTTGGTGTGTTTTCATTTTAATTAAGATTGGCTATTCGGTTTTAAATCTAATTCCTTCATTGACTAGTACGCCAGTTAAAAATAGTATGCGAGTATTAGTGGCGTGTATTTCGCCCCAATTGTATACTCCATTACCTTGATATCCGGCAGTTCTTTCAAAACTCTTTCTGTATTTGTCTTCAATTTCGCTTTCTTTACCTTTAGGTAAACGACTTTCCAGATATTCTATTCTTTCCTTTGTGTCCATATGTACATTCTTATACGTAAAATCCCCGAAAGTGTTACAGACCTTCGGGGATTTACAGTGGTTATTTTACTCCCAGTGCTTCTAAGTTTGTATTGAGTATCTGCACTCCGTTTGTACAATAGTCTTTACGTACTCTGTCAACATGATTCTGTAAGAAAACAAGCGGAATGGTGCTTAAAGGACGTTTAAAATTGTAGTATCGATATTCTCTGGCGTTGGGTGTGCCAAAAATAACCGAGGATTCACTGAGCTTTAACAATGCTTTATTGAAACGCTTTTCTGCTTTTTCAATTTCCTTTTGATTTAGAATGTCGCTGATCTTCATATTGAGGTACAGGTCTAAATCGTATTTTAATTTATACTGGGGTTCGACAGGCATGGTTTCAATGTAGTCTTTGAGCAACTGTACATTGGCTTGAGCTTCGGGGGTTCGTTCCATATCAAGGTCAAGGCAACCACCATCGTCACTATCAATGAGATACATACAATATATGCCATTGATGTATACTTTGGCGTTAACTCCGCCCATACCTTCCATACCGAGAAAGGTTTTGATGTTCTTGAATTCGACTTTAGGTTCTGTCATTTTCTTGGGGGTTTAAATTAGATGTAAATTTCTTTTATAATCTTGATTTGGTTTTCATGATAAGCAATTAATTGCTCGCCAACATATTTACTATCGTAAGTACCTATATGCCACATATTTGGGTTTTCGTTAGTGTGAAATTTACATAAGTCTTCACCGCATGAAAATATGAAATATTGATCAGAACTAGGCATTCTGCCAACATAGCGAAAACTTTGGGCTTTACCATATGCTATTTTAGTAACCGCATCACCATGTGATAAGTTTTGAAAATCTTCAATAGTCATTTTTCTCATTGTAATTAATTTTAGTGTACATTATTATACGTAAAACCCCTGTGAATGTTACAACTCACAGGGGTTTTTTAGTTAGGGAATCCATTTATGAACCCAATGCTTTAGCTCGTTCATGATTTCAATCCAATTTGTACACCTCCACTCACCATTAATGGACATTGTGTCATAATCAATTGCTGAAGGGTGACTAAAAAAATATAGTGTTTCAAGATACCATGACCCCGGAGTATTTTCAATCGATAATATTACCCCATTAAATCTATCTTCTCCAATTGGCTTACCTTTGGTTAGGAATATATTCTGTGAAGGGATATTATTATAACTGGGGGATGAAGATTCTGCTTTTACTTTAAAGGTGTAAATTATTTCTTTACCCTTATCTAGTTTTGTGTTATTTATCATATTTAGGTATTTGTGTGTATAGTCTTATACGTAAAACCCCTGTGAATGTTACAACTCAGTTTCAAATTTCCAACAATATCCGCCTGTGGACAATCTCTTTCCTAAGCAACAACTAGATATGTGTTTATAGCTTGCACCAGTTTTCTCTTGTGCTTCACGTGCACTAACAAATCTATTCAGTACAATGCCCTTTTTATTCAATTGAATAACTGGTTTACTTTGGGGATTGTCAGCACCATAGACACCACTCCACGTTGGTTTTTTAAGTCCAATATCGAATGCGTGTTTATTATTTTCTTTATATGTTGCCCATTCTAAATTAGAAATATCGATATTTGTTTTAATACCGTCCTTATGATTAACAGTTTGTTTATTTTCAGGATTGGGAATAAATGCTTCTGCAATTAATCTATGTATTGCAACGGTTTTTTTAATTCCGTTTACTTGAAAATCCGTACTATAATAACCGACGTTGTTAATGTGTGTTTTTAGTCTTTTAGATTTCTTTACACTGATTTTTATTTCTTTTCCTGATTTTGTTCTTCTTTCATATTTTAATATTCTTTCAAGAGAATGTACATTCCCTAAATTAGATATTCTATAGTATTTTTCATAGCCCACTACTGGTAGCCAAATTTCTTCCATATTGATTTTATGATAAATACTAAAAAATAATAAAACGGATTGGTTAATATCTCCAATTCGTTTTATTGATCATTTACGCCGCTTTGATATTATGTACATTGATGTTTTCAACATCTGTAAATATATCGTATTTACATCTTATGTCTGTAGGCTGAACAACAAAAACAGAGTTTAAAACTTGCTTCTCTACAACACTATTTGCTATCCTTTTCCATTTAAGACCGATTACCAATCCAAAACCGTCATTCGGTCTATAGTCCGAGAGGTCACCGTTTATTACTTCATAACCCATAAACGTCTTAGGAAGATCGGTTTCATGTTTTACGTTGAAAACAACTGCGATGTTGTTACCGGATTTCAACATACTTTTGTACGTTTCGTCATTGTGTCCGGTATAGGACAATGTAAGCTGATAATTTGCAATTGGTACAAATAGCTTTGTAATTTGCTTTGTATAGTCATAAAAAGCTATTTCCGGAAAAGTTTCAAAGATATTCAAGCCATTGTGCTTTACAGTTGCCCAATCAATATCCGATGTGCAGTTAAGCCTAGCTGAAAAATACATACCTAATTTTGCTGCTTTCTTTTGGTTTGCTTTGATTTCAGCAATTAACCAGTCCATGAAAAATTCCCGATGTTCATAAAACAATTGGGTTTTTTTAATTCGGGCATCTGCAATACGGCTAGTGCCAGAATGTATTTCTAGTTTTGCCCTACCTGATGTAGCTAGGCAACCCAAACGACATTCAGGTGTTGAATGTGCGCAAACGTTATAGCCACTTGTACTTGCAGGGGCTAAGTATATGCCATATGTGAGTTGTTGAACTTTGCCGTTCTTAGATAACTTAGAGCTGATATTAACTCCGCCAAGATAAGAAAGTCCGGTTTGCTTTTTAGCATTTGCAATTGTGGTGAATTTCATAGTGTGGTGTTTAGGTTTATAATGTGAGTGTTATTATCTTATACGTAAAAGTAGAAAAGATGTTACAACTAATCGTTGTCGTAGAAATATAATTTCTTCTTTGTTTTTTTGTCGTACTTTTTAAGTATTGGAAACGAAACGTTTATAAAATCTTCAATTTCTTCTGCGGTTTTAAATCCAAAAACTCCACTACCGTCTTTGTAAAAGAAACACGTATTAACACCAAAATTAAATTCTTTTGGCATACGTGAGGGACTGTATTTAAATTCCTGCCTTTAGTGGTTCAATATCTTCTGTGTTATAGTCAACCTGAATACCCATGCCTGTTGCAGTGCCTTTTGTTCTGTAAGTGATTTCCATAATTTTCTTGTTAAGGTTTGTAATAACTTATACGTAAAATCCCCGAAAGTGTTACAGTTGCTGTATTTATTCAGTCCAGTTCTAAATAATCACACTCTATTGCAGGTGTGGATTACTCCCACCCACGTCGTGACCTCGCTATGTACTTATACGTAAAATCCCCTTGAATGTTACAAGGGGATTTTTAATTAAAAACTATGGGGTTTAATTCGTGGCTTGTAACACCTTGATTTAATTTACTGTTCGTATGAAAAACCATTCATTAAACCAATATTTTAATTAAGAATCAGCAATAAACTACCTTTCACAAATAGCTACATATGTTCCGTATTTCCATCCATACGTTGCAGTTGTGTATCTTTTACTTGTTTTAAGGTATTCTTCGACTTCCTCAATATTGTCAGGAAATAGTCTATTAACCTGCTTGTTCATAGTTATTGTTTGCCCATATTGATCTCTACTGGTATTTTCAATTGCTTCGGTAATTAATTCGTCAGTAATTTTCATATTCGTCGCTTTGGGTTATACTATATTATACGTAAAATCTCCTGATTTGTTACACGGTACAACTCCGACCTCTTCTGTTCTCCGAATGAATTGCTACACCTGTTTCACTTAGTAGAATATTAGGTTCACCGTCAGTGAATAGACTGTTATCGATTACTACACAGAGTAGACCATCGCTTTCTTCTTTAGTGTAGCCGTTGTAGCCGTTTATAAACCCCGCTTCTCCATTATATTTTATTCCTTTGTAGAAAAGGTCTTTGGGCATTTCTTCGATATCGATGTTAATCTTTTCCATATGTGTTTGTTTATATCTTATACGAAAAACCCCTGAAAGTGTTACAACTCTCAGGGATTTTGATGTTTTAATTAAGACATTAATTATTGTCCCAAAACACTTTATATTTTTCGTAGAGTTTGCGATCAAAATAAAATAACTCCAAAGGACTATCGTCAATGTCATATCTAACACAGTATAGTGTATCGTTGCCGAAAAATAACTCAAGGCTTCCCGTATTATTTCGGTAAGCGTATTTCTCCACGTAGATTTCACTCAGCTTTAAAACTGTGTCTGCTGATGTCTGCGGATTGAAGGGTTGGAGTTTTGCAAGGCTTTCCTTATAAGTGTCCACAGTGAGGGTAAAGTTCGTTAAAACGACTCTTTTTCGGTTCTGGGCAAATGCTGATGCCGATATTAACGCAACCAGTACAAATAATGCAGTGCCGCAAATAATAACTTTTCTTTGATCTGTTGTCATGGGGTTTTAATTAAGAGTTCGAGTTCTGTAATTGCTTTCCTTAGAATTGCTTTGCGTTTATTGTACCCATATTTACTACAGGAAAACCAATAGTCTTCGGTATCTGTAATGCGCTTGGGTTTGTGTGCGAAGACTTCGGGGTAGTTTAATTCCATTCCGTCATAATATGCCCTATATGTATTATTACAGAATACCAGTTTTGCTGCCGTAGTAATGAAATAGCAGAGTCCGAGCATATAGTTTTTTTCTTCCCCTTCATCTAAGAGAAAATCCAATGCGTCTTTATAGACTTTGAGTTTTTCTGTGTTTTCCATAATAACTTATACGTTAAGCATTAATAAATGTTACATCAATTCAAACAAATCATTCAGTCAATATAAGCTACATCAACACCTACGAGTTCTGCGACTTCAGTAAGATATTCAAGTCCGTCAGCTTCAAGCCTTGTATTGAATTTTTCGACATTCATCTTGCCCCGACACTTGTCCAATATTCGCTGAACAGTCAATTCTTTGTTAATCTCTTTCACGTTTTCCATTTTTAATTAAAATTAGTCTTCTTCAAAATGGATTCCGGTGTTAAAGTCTTCTTCGGTAAATCCTTTATCGATCAAGAAAATCTCAGCTTTTGCCTGATTTTCAAAAAGCATTATTTCATTATCGTCATCGAGTAGGTATTCTTTACCGTTTAATGAAATTCCTTCTGGGTATCTGTAAACTCTTATCATTTCTTCAGGGGGTTTAGATTATTAATTTACTTCATAATTCACATCATTCATATCAAATCCATTGGCATCCATTTGAAAAAATTCAACATCAGTTCCGTGCTTCAGGCATTCCTTAACAGCAACACCGCCAATAAGGGCACGGTTGGTGACTTTGAAATGATGTATACCTGAAAAGCTACCATTTTGGCACTCGTCTTGTATATCATCAATGCTCATACCGTTGATTGGCTCTTCGGACAATACCTCAAGTACAATTACATTGCGGTAAAGGGTTTTCTTTGCAGGTGTGGTGTTTTCCATTTTAATGTCTTTAAGTTGTTGTACATTCTTATACGTAAAATCCCCAGAATTGTTACAGAATAAAAACAAAAAATCCCTTGTAGCTAGCAAGGGATTTTTATTTAAAGTCATTTCAGGTTCACGCAAACATCAGTGCGTAGGTTATTGCATAAGTTAAAATCAACATTGGAAAGTGCACCCATTTAACAAATTGATACCCGTCGTAGGTACTCGGTTCGACAATTTCATATTCTTTAGGCAACCAGAATTTCCACCCATTTGTCTTTGTCACAATTCGCCTAGTTGTGAAATTCTTATGATAACTTCGGAAAATGAATACTGTTGTTATCAATGCAAAAACTATTCCCATAATTATTCGCACCACGTCTTCACCCATTACTTTCCACGCAACCATAACCATTGTGAATAACCCAACGTTTGTCTTACCAAATTTATCGGCAACTTCAACAACCGCCATAAGTGCATCACGTACTGCAATTCCAACCTCTTTACCTGAACCAGCCCATTTGCCGTAAGTTTCAATTCTCTGTGTAATCGCAAGGGTTTCAGCATCAGCTTTGGTTTTCAATATCTGTTCCGGAGTGAGATCAGTAACATTAACGCTGATCTTTTCAACAGGGGGAGTTTGTGCATGTGCGGGGCAACACGCAGCCATTAAAAATAGAATGAGTAATGAGAATCCAATAATCTTTTTCATAAGTGTTTAATTGTTTTAGGGGTTAATAATTTCTGTACATTCTTATACGTAATAGTTCAGGAATTGTTACAAACCAAAAATATCAAACATAATTGTGTCAATAATGCCTTTGGCTTGTTCTTGTGTGAGTTCGTCAAAAAGAGCAATGAGATATTCATTTGTATTCATGTCATGATATTCGATATTGGCATCCATAGCACTGATACGCTCAATCTCATGGCAGTCATCCAACTCATGACCTCTGAGTTTATTTAGTTCTTCTCCACTCATGCTTTCGAGCATGGCAATAAGTAGTTCCATTGTTTGCTTATATAATGCTTTTTCAGCTTCAAGCACTTCAATCTGTTTGGCTTTAAATTCAGGTCTGGTCATTACTTTGGGGTTTAGATATTATATTATACGTTAAATCACTAAAAATGTTACACGTGCCGGAATAGCCAATACCATGCCTGAAATACAAGTGAACAATAAAAGAATAGCGTATTCAAATGATGCATAAGCATAATGAACATATACTTATATCCATAGGCTTTATCGGTGCTTTTATTTCCAAACAATACGGTAAGTATGCCTACCATGCCAGTATTAAAGACCTTAGTTAAGGTTAAGAATTTCAACACGCCAAAAACAAATGTAATGGCAAGCATAAGGGGTAAAA
>Ga0302292_1002025_pt1 | contig 12431 bp, 6 predicted proteins | sample III_Fen_N2_1_FD_194553 | JGI IMG/M metagenome (GOLD analysis project Ga0302292, IMG submission 194553) | Peat permafrost microbial communities from Stordalen Mire near Abisko, Sweden - III_Fen_N2_1 | ecosystem: Environmental > Terrestrial > Soil > Wetlands > Permafrost | place: Sweden: Abisko...
GCTAAAGTTGTAAAACTTAATTCAGCACCATAGCTTGTTCCATTGGCATTTGTCGCATAGCCTCTCACATAATAAGTGGTTGATGGTAACAAACTAAAGAGATTGCTCGCGAAGTTTCCAATACCTGAACCAGCAAAGGTCAAAGTAGAAAGAGCTATAGTTGGACCTGTAGTTGTACTCCAACAAATACCTGCAGCTGTTACGGGAGACCCGCCATCAGCAGTAACATCAACTCCACTAGTTGCTGATGAAGCGTATATGTTGGTTAATGCCGTTGTTGAAACTGTAGGAAGACCTACACCCGGCTGTGCAAAATTCACTTCATTGCCGTAAGTTGTACCAACACTATTGGTTGCATAAGCTCTAACGTAATATGTTGTTCCAACTGTAAGTCCTGTCAAAGAGCTTACGAAAGCACCGATTCCGGTTCCATCAGAAGTTTTGGTTGTAAGAGCAGTTGTTGGGGCAGTTGCAGTTCCCCAGCAAACCCCACGGGCAGTTACAGCTGCTCCACCATCGCTAGTTACATTTCCACCACCAGTTGCAACAGTTCCTCCGGCTCCTGTAATTGGATCTGTTGATACTACAGGTGCTGTTGCTGCAATTGTAGTAAAGCTTACTTGCGTTCCGTAGGAAGTTCCTACTCCATTTGTTGCATAAGCTTTCACATAATAGGTAGTCCCAGGTGTGAGTCCTGTAATATTGCTTGTAAATGTTCCAGTTCCACTACCATCAATAGTTTTAGTAGTTAATGAAACAGTAGGACCAGTTGTAGTACTCCAACAAACTCCATATGCAGTTACAGCCATTCCTCCATCACTTGTTACATTCCCGCCGCTTGATGCAGAACCGCCAGTTATATTTGATATGGCTGTTGTTGCTGATAAAACAGGTACTGTTGGAGCAGCAAAAGCGCGCATTGCTCTTATTGCATGGGTATAAGTGTCACCTATTCTAACTGACCCGCTTGCGTAGGCTTGAGATCCTGTATAGAAATAACTACTTGCATAAGTATAATTGGTACCATATTCACTGGAAGTGAAATAGCTTGTATATCCACCAGAGAAAGCAAACAGTGTATAATTTGATGCTACAAGCTGGAACTCGGCGTTTGAAGGTAAAAACCAGTCATTATAACCACCACCGGTATAGGCTCTTGCTATTCCGGCCGCAGTACTTGCTCCACAACTTGCAATAATCAGGTCGGTATTGGTTTTTCCTGTACCTAATGCTGTTCCAACAGCAACATGTGTATTATTACAACCCCATGTAAATGTTGTAGCAGGAGCAGTAGGTGTTATATCCGGGCTTACAAGATATCCGCTACCATCAGGAGCAACATATGCACACCATCCATAACCAACATTCTGACCTAAGGCGTATGGTGCTTGTACCCAAGTTGTAAACTGCACATCCGGTCCGTAAGAAGTTCCCACACTATTAGTTGCATACGATCTGACATGGTATAATGTATTTCCCGTTAATCCGGTAATATTACTGGTGAAAGTTGTAGTACCTGTTCCATTTGAGGTGAAATTACCCGTTCCTAATACCGGATTCAAACTTGTTCCCCAACACACTCCCTTAACAGTAATGGCCGAGCCACCATCTGAAGTAATCGTACCACCCGTATTTGCATTATTGGCAGTTAAACCAGTAATAGCAGTTGTGGCTGATAAAATTGGAGCTGAAGGAGCAGTAGTTGTAAAACTAATTTCAGGACCGTAAACTGTAACCCAACCAGATGGACTTGATTTATAAAGATTCAAATAAGACCGTATATAGTAAGTTGTATTTGATGCTAACCCTGTTAAAGTTGTTACCCATGGTCCAATTGGTGTACTAATATTTACAGCGCCGTTGCTTGTATTAGTTGCAACACGTGCATAATTTGGAGATGAAGTTTCAATATAAGCAGGTAATGTTGTGACTGGTGTTGTAGAATAGCAAACGCCATAATTCTGATAATTAGAATAGCCACCGCCACCCCAAGTCATGCTACCTCCTGAAACAGCAGTTGCACCTGTCATACCTGTGGCTGCCACAGTAACCAAAGTTGGAGGAACTACAAGTGTTGCAAATGAAATTTGAGCACCATACGTTGTGCCAACGCTATTTGTTGCGTAAGCACGCACATAATAAGTTGTATTCCCAACTAAACCAGTAAGATTGCTAACAAAAGTACCTGTTCCCGGTGAAGGATCTACGATTTTAGTGTTAGCTATTGTTGGGGTCGTTGTTGTTGCATAACAAACACCTCTTTCGATTATAGAAGCACCACCTGTAGCAGTAACATTACCACCTGTTGTAGCTGAACCTCCGGTAATAGCTGTGGCTGCTGTAGTCGCAGCTAAAGTTGGTAATACTGGAAGAGTTGTAAAAGAAACTTCATTTCCATAATTCACAACTGTATTGTTTATTGCATAAGCTCTAACATAATAAGTAGTAACAGGCAAAAGACCAGTGATATTACTTACAAATGCTCCGATTCCACTTCCATCGGAAGTTTTAGAGTCAGCAATAGTTGCGCCTTGGGTTGTTTTCCAACAAACACCACGCTGAACAACGGTAGATCCGCCATCACTAATTACACTACCGCCTGAAGTAGCAGTAATACCGGTTACAGCACTAACAGCGGTAGTTGTTAGGCTGGCAAATATATTTCCGCCCCAAGTTGGTATGAATGTACCTGAAATCTGAAGATATTGACCTGGTACACCAATAGGGATTCGTAACCAATCAGTTCCATTCCAATATAACATATCGCCTAACGATTGACCTTTCAAAAATCCTGGAATCCATTTAGTTCCATTGTCATAATAAAAACCTGGAGATACATCACTTACTGTTACAGTATTATAAACTACCATACCTGCCACATGGGCAGTTAATGGAGCAAAACTTGTTGTGTTTGTTAAAGCCACGCGTGGAATCAATAGTCCCTTATTTGCGAAATCAACATCAAGTCCGGCTGAAGCGTTTGGTTGTGCACCTGTCGAATTAATTCCAACATTTTGAGAAAAACACGATAATGAAATTATCAGTGTAATCAATAGACCATAAATTTTCATTTGAAATTTATTCCCTGTTTTAAGTGTAAAACTTTCCATTGTTATTGTATTTGTATTTTATAAATTATATATCTGATTTAAATAGAGAAAGATGCTCTTTTATTTATGGAGTAGTGAAGCTAACGACATTTCCGTAACCGGTTCCATTAATTGTTGTGGCATACGCACGAACATAGTAAGTTGTAGCTGTTGTTAGACCAGTAATGTTGCTGGTGAAACTGCCAATTCCGGTTCCATTGCTTGTAAAACTATTTGCAGTGGTTGGAGTTGGAGTGGTTGCCCAGCAAACTCCGTAAGCAGTAACTGGGCTTCCTCCATCGTTTAACACGATTCCACCGCTTGAAGCTGAAGTAGAGGTAATTGTAGAAACCTGAACAGTGGTCAAGGTTGGTAATACACCTGAAACCCATGTAGGAATACCGGATCCATTAATTTGCAATGTTTGACCTTGTAATCCAGCGGGGATATCTACCCAATTTGCTCCATCCCAGTACTGAATTGTTCCTGCCGCGTTTGCTTTGGCGAAAAAAGGCATCCATTTGGTTCCGTTGTCATAATAATAGCCTGATGTGACATCATTTACGGTAGCAGTATTATAAATAATCATACCGGCTATATGAGCAGATAAAGGTGCGAAACTGGTTGTACTTGTCAATGCTACTCGTGGAATTAGAATTCCTTTGTTTGTAAAATTGACATCTAAACCTGCTGCCGGATCTGGAGGTATTGTACCTGTTGGACTGATACCAACATTTTGTGAGAACCCTGTCAATGAGATAATCAATAAGATTATCAGAATGGTGACGCTTTTTTTTAAGTAGGGTGATCGATCAAGTAAAGTTTTTTTCATTATTCTTCTATTTATGTTTATTTTTTCTTTTTTTATATCAACCAATTACTTTTAATAATCCCGACAAATTTGATTTGTCAAAAAAGTAATCAGCACCAAGCTCTATACATCGCTTTTTAAATTCCGAAGTTGGAAAATTGGTCAATATTATTATTTCTGTATCTGGTTTTTCAATTTTGAATTTTTTTAATAAATCAATCCCACTGCCATCCGGAAGGGCAATATCCAGAATAATCTTACACGGTATAAAGCTTGAAAACAGACCAATAGCCTGCCTTACGCTATATGCCTGCTCAATATTAATATTTTTATCAACTTCGAGTATTGACTTTCTAAGTCTGGTTTGAAGCAATTCGGAATCATCAACAATTAATAATTTCATCAAATTTTTTATTTATTATTGTTTCGTTCAAAATTAATAACACAAAAGTATTTTATATATATATTGTAGAAAATAGGTTTAAAACTAATAATATTATAAGAGTTTTTCTAATTACAATATAAGAGTTTGTCCTATACAAATATCCAAATGAAAAAAACTGACAAACTGTGATTTTAAATTCACGAATTTGTCAGTTCTGATCTAGTTAAGGTTCTTGATTACAGACTTTCTATCAATAAAATAATGAATCATTTATTTTAAAACAAACACAATAATGAATACCGATATGAAAAATATCAAGCACAGACAAAACTTTCCTCTTTACTTAATATTGCTGCATAATTCTTCTGTAAATCATCTGTTTTATTAAAAACAGAATGTAACTCAATATCTGAAGACGAATGAGCAGTTTGTTGCATATAGATACAAAATAATGAATAACTATTAATTATCGCAGTTCGCTCACTTTCAACTAATTTATTCAGTTGATTATCGGTTTGTTCTATTTTTAAATCATGAAGTGTATTGAATTTTGCATTTATTGCCTCAAGTTCAACAAATAATTTATCTACCCCAATTATTCTGGCTGATTTTTGGAGTTCCAAATCTTCATGATAATGTTTAAACATTTCCAAATTCAAATATTTTTGAGGAAAAAGAATTGCACAATTATATGATGAATGTTGAGTAAGAAAAAAATCAAGATTGTGTGCTTCAATTTTCTTTTTATTATTACCACCTTTTATACACGATTCAATTAGTTGCTTGATTTCATTCAATCTGTTATCCCAATTCCTTTCTTCAATAATTATTTCTTCCGTGTAAATTTTCGCACAATGCCCGTTCACTTCAACTACAAAATTCTCGTGGTCATAATTCAACATAGAAATGATTGATTTGCCCATATTGCCTAATATGTGTTTATACTTTGTAACCAAATCAATTGTTGATTTTACAAGTCTGTGTGTGTTTTCAATGGTCATATTATTTAAATCTAAAGCTATAAATGTAAATCAGTTCATAATCTTAAATGGAATGAATTGTAAGTATCAGAAATAAAACTTGCAATTATATTGATAATTCAAAGAGGTTGAATTACTGTTTATTTTCTTATTTTGAAAGTTTTCTCTTTTTTCAGTTGAATCAACTTTAGCTAAATCACCTCCAACTACCTCTTTATCTTCAATAATAACACCTTCATGAATAAACATAATAGGTGACAACAATGAAAATTTAATATCGTTTGCAAATAAGTTCATTGTGTTTATTTTAAATTAATTTTTTATAAAAGGAATACAGGCAAAAATATACCTTCTGTTTTTCAGAAAAAATAGGCTTGAATCCAATAATTATATGAGAAAGAATTACCAAAACTGATAGGAATTTGTCCTATATTATTTTATAGAGTAAACTTGTAAATGATTCGTCAATGCAAGGAACAATGGTATTTTGACGTACAAAAAAAGTGAAGTTTATTAGAACTTCACTTTTAAAATTTATGATTTTTATAACTCAATTCGTAATTATTTATTCCACCAGATTATTCTTAAAAGCATAATGGGTAATTTCCGAGTTGTTTTTCAAATTCATTTTTGTCAGAATATTGGAACGGTAAACGCTGATTGTTTTTACACTCAACGAAAGTTCTTCACCAATCACCGAAACGCTTTTTCCACCAGCTATAAGCAGAAAAACCTCATGTTCACGATCTGATAAAATCTCATGGAGCGGTTTGTCGTGGTCGTTTCTCAGTTCATTGGTCATTAATTCAGCTAATGAAGAGGTCAAATAGGTTCCGCCATTCGTTATTTTTTGAATGGCCATTCCAAGTTCTTTTGAAGTTACGTCTTTTGTCAGGTAAGCAGAAGCTCCCCCTTTTAAAGCCCTTATGGCAAATTGGTCTTCGGGATACATACTGAAAATGATAACTTTTGTAGCTGGTTCAATTTCTTTGATATCTTTCAAAACCTGCATTCCATTTCGCCCTGGCATACTGATGTCCAAAATAACGATATCCCATTTCGAAGAGTTTATTTGTTGCATAATTTCCGATGCATTGGCTGCTTCGCCGAATTCAGCATCTGGAAAACTTTCTAAAATTGATTTAATTATGCCGTTTCGCATTACGCAATGATCATCGGCGACAAGAATGTGTAATTTTTTTGCTCCCATAAAATCCTTCGCTTAATAAATATGTTGATATTATTTTATTTTTTTAGTATAAATGTTGTTGTTGTTCCCTTTCCTGGTTCACATTCAATATGAATTTCACCACCAATTGATTTGGCACGTTCAATCATTCCCATTAAACCCAATGATCCTTTTTGCAGACTAGACTTAACATCAAAGCCGATACCATTATCCGTAACTTTCATTATAAATAAACCTTCTACATTGTTAATTGAAACCCACATGTGGGTTGCTTTTGAATGTCGCGTGACATTGGTAATGATTTCCTGTAAAATCCTGTAAATGAAGGTAGTTTCGTTTTTAGTAAATTGAACGTCCATTTCTTCAATATGATATTCACAACAAATTTTGTTTTTCAACCTGAATTGCTTTATTTTCCATTCCAAGGCCGCTAACAATCCCATATGATCCAGAATACCCGGACGTAAATCGGTAGCAATTTTTCGTACAGAATCAATCAGTGCCTCAATCATGCTTATCATGCCCGTCAATTCTTCTTTAACCTGTTCGGCGGATAAATTTGTATGATTTATTAAACCTTCTGTATCGTATTTCAATGCAGTTAGCAGATGTCCTATTTCGTCATGAATTTCACGCGAAATGCGTATCCGCTCTTCTTCAGCCACTTCATCTATTCGTTGCGTCAATGCTCTCAAATTTTTTTCCGATTCAATCAACACCAGTTCAGCATTTTTCTGTTTTGTGATATTCCGGTTACTTCCACGTTGGCCAAGCAACATTCCATCAGTATTATAAACCGGTTGACAACTATGTCCTATCCAACGCTCCATTCCTGATTTGGTAATGATTCGAAATTCTAACGCTCCTTTCAATACGGTTCCTTTCATATCTTCTTTGAAGTGATTTTCAACCATTTCACGGTCATCGGGATGTGCTATTTTGACAAATAAATTTGGATCATTCATAAACTCATCAACTGTATAACCGGTAATTTTATAACACGATGGTGAAACATAAATGTATTTCCCACTCGCGTCCATCCACGTTTCCATGTTATAAGTAAAATCGGCTACTGTACGGTATTTTTCCTCTGTTACACTAAGCGTTCTGTTTATTTCTACCAGTTCTGCCGTTCGTTCATTTACCTGTATTTCAAGGCTGTCATGGGACATTCTGAGCTTTTCTTCCCACAGTTCGTGCGCTTTGCGTAATCGAAGAGTTATTATTCCATGCGCTAAATCACTGGCCAGTTTTGATAATAATTTTATTTCATCTTCAAGAAATGAATCCGGTTCTTTTGAATAAATGGTAATTGCTCCGAATGCTTTATCACCCGATAATAATGGAAATACTATTGAAGCTGCGTAACCCCTCTTCAATGCCTGTTCACGCCAGGGTTTAAAGTCAGGATCGGTTAACATATTATTGCACATCGCTATTTTACCGGTACGAATGGCAACGCCTGTTGGACCACGCCCGTATTCATTATCTGCCCAACTTACTTTTACTGTATCAAGATAGTTATCATTAAAGCCGGCACTCGCTACCGGCTTGATTGTTTTTGCTTCATCTTCTTCGGCATATCCAATCCATACCATGGCAAAATCAGCATCTTCCACTACAATATCACATACTTTATTCAGATAATCCGCTTCTTCGGTCGATTGAGCCATAATCTGGCTGCTTTTACTCAATGCCGCCAGCGTTTTATTCATTTTCCGAAGTGCCTCTTCTTTTAATTTCCTATCATGTATGTCCTGAATAGTTCCTACCAGCGAATTTAGATTATTACTCTCATCAAAGCCAACTTTTCCCATACCATGAATCCATCTCATTTCACCATCATTCTTCCGAAGGATGCGGTATTCTTTATTAAATGGAAGCATTTTCCCAACCACTTCTTCTTGTAAATATTGATTCATTAGTTCCCGGTCATCCGGATGTATAATATCTAACCATCCTTCTACACTTTTTTCATACGTAGTATCAATGCCGAATATCTGATCCATCACTTCGGATGATTCCCAGTGACCTGTCATGAAATTAGTTTTGTAAGAACCTATAAAAGCTGCTCGTTGAGATTCTCTGAACAGATATTCGCTTTCCATTAATGCTTCTTCTGCCTGTTTTTTCGCTGTTATATCCTGTACGAGTGACATTACCGATTTCATCTCTCCTTTTTCATCAAACAGGATGGAATTGTACCAAACGGCAGTAATTATCGAACCAGATTTTGTGACATTCCGGTTTGAACTAACCACCGTATCTTCTTCACCGCTTGTCAGACGCTGCATAGCATGGTTTACAATCGGTAAATCTTCCTCGTAAATCAGGTTTAAGTCTCCAACCGGTTTTCCTATCGATTCTTCTTTTGTATAGCCGAATATTTTTTCTGCTTCAACCGACCATTGGGTTACTACGAAATTATTATCCCATTCCACTACTCCAAGTGGTGAATTTTCAAAATGGAATTTCAGGCGCAATTCGCTTTCCTTTAATTCGCGTTGAGCTTCCCTTAAATCCGATATGTCAACAAAAGTAGTAACAACCTGAAGTAATTTCCCTTTATCATCCAGTTGTGGTTGGGCATTAATCAAAAACCAGGCATGATCTCCCCGCAAAGGTTGATAAATACCCATAACGACATTCTTTACCGCTTTGCGGGTAGCTATTACCACAGCGGCGGGATGTGTTTCACCTGGAAATGGTGAGCCGTCCTCATGAATTGGTCTCCAGTCAGGATCGAACGGTGTCTTTCCGGTAATCTCATCCTCGGTTAATCCCAGCAATTCCATTGCTTTGGGGTTAGCTAATATTATTTCAGATTTTGGGTTATTTAGAAGCACTCCAACTTCCATATCAAACACCAGATTCCTGAACTTTTCTTCGCTTTGACAAAGCAGTTCTTCCGACAGCTTTTGCTTTGAAATATCCCTGAATATAGTAACAAATTTTCCCTTACCCGGTGTAAATGCCGAAATGTCGAAGTATTTATCAATTGGTGGAAAATACGATTCGAAAGTAATAGACTTGCCTGTTGCCTCAACCTGTGCATAAATATCAATAAAAGGCGCTTTTTCTACTTCATATCGCTCGGTTGCTTTTCTGCCTTTTTCTTCCCCAAGTTTTAATCCTGTTATCTTTTCGTAAGCCGGATTTACTTCGGTTATAATATAATCAATGGCAAGGCCTTTATCATCAAAAACCAGTTCATGAATGGCCAATCCTTCCGACATTGTTGAGTAAATTTCTGCAAGTTTTCTTTCACTGTTCAGTAAAGCTTCTTCCGCTTTTTTCCGGTCTGTTATATCATGAACCAGCGAGTAAAGCATAATAGCTTCTCCAAACCGTATCGGACCTGAATAAACTTCCACATCACGGATTTCACCCGATGCCAACCGGTGACGGAAAAAGAAATGATTCCGTTCTTCCTGTTTGGCTTTATCTATTTCTGCTAAAACTTCCTGCTGCGAAAGCATATTGATGTCCGAGATCTTCATAGCACATATCTCTGCCTTGACCCAACCATAATAATTGCATGCAGTTGGATTTGCATCAATTATTTCCCCGGTTTCGGGCTGAATGAGCAACATCACAGAGTAATTATCCTGAAACAATGATTTATACCGTTGCCCACTTTCTTTGATCAGTTCCTCAGCCTGCTTACTATCAGTGATATCATGATAAGTACAAATAATTTTATCTATCGTCCCGTCTTCTTTTAGTAGTGGTTCAGCACTTATCATCATCCAGATATAATCAATACCAGAAGGAAATTTCATTGCAACCAACTGATTTTTGACCACTTTTTTGGTCATGGCAGCTTTACGAACCGGATGATCGTCAACATGTAATAAATTTTTGTTTTCATCGAAAACCTGCCATTGACTCCAATCCTGATCGTTTACATTTTTGATGGTTGAATCGGGAGAAAGCCCGAATAGTGTTAGAAATACCGGATTATAAACAACAAACTTACCGGTATCATCGATCAGAGCAACTCCGGAATTCACATTTTCAATTACAGAACGTAAAAGCTCTTCATTTTGGAGTATTAAGTCACCTGCATTTTTCATCTCATCGATGTCGGTACACGTGCCGTACCATTTGGTTATTGTTCCATTTTTGTCAATAACCGGCACGCCATGCATTAGCCACCATCGATAAACACCATCATACCGGCGCAAGCGGCATTGAATCATATAGGGTGCATTATGCTGAACCGCATTTTGCCAGGCATCCCAGGCTAATTGTTGATCTTCCGGATGGAAGGGTTTGTTCCATCCATTTCCGTAGCTTTCCTGGAGTGTCAAACCCGTGTATTCAGTCCATTTATGATTAAAGTAAGTATTTTGTCCCTCGGCGGTAGTGGTCCAGACAATCTGAGGCATGGATTCGGTGAGCAGACGAAATTCTTTTTCACTGGCGGCTATTGCTTCCTCAGCTTTTTTGCGTTCGGTGATGTCTTCAAATATAGTGTAAACTTCATAAGGTAACTTTTCACCCGTCCGGAACAATGGAACCGAATCAATGCTGATCCATCGGTATTCATTCCTGTTGGGATTAAATACCCCCATAATCACATTTTGAAATGAACTGCCTGTCTGTAAAGTGACCATAGCCGGATGTTCATTTCCGGGGAATATCGAACCATCTTCCCGAATGGTATCATGCTCTACTTTCACCGAACTGCTTCCCAGAAATTGCTCCCTTGTCTTTCCCAAAATCCGTTCGGCTGCCGGGTTCATCGATATGATTTTTCCGGTTGTATCTTGATGAACAACACCCTGCAACATGGTTTCTGACAAGAGACGTTGGCGTTCTTCGCTCTGTCGAAGTAATAAATCTCTTTTTTTTCGTTCACTGATATCGTGCACAAACGTAACAAACCGTCCCCCATCTACCGGTTTAAATTGTACGCTTACTTCTACTTCGAAAACACTTCCATCCTTTTTCCGGTGTTGAGATTCAAAACGATCATGCACCTGTTCAACTATACTTTGTATATGCGATGTTATTTCAACTGCTTTTTCTTTTATAACTACATCATGAATGCGCATGGTCAGTAATTCCGATCGAATAAATCCGCTCATTTGGCAGTAGGTATCATTCACTTCCAAAAAACATCCCCGTCGGTCGGTTATATAAAAACCATCCATTGCACTTAGAATAATAGCATTCTGCTTTTCTTCACTGTCTTTTAAAATCTCCTCAGTAATAATGCTTTCGGTGATATCCCGGGTTATCAGGATGGCATTTTTTACAATTGGACCATCTTTTACGGGTGAAATACTGGAGCGGTGCCAATGTATTTTTTCATTTTTATCTTCACCTCGGGACAGAAATGTTTGTGTTTATCATTCTACAAACACCAATCGCAACGAGCGGTTCATCAATTCGTGGTATTCCGCCAACGCCCATTCAGTGAAATGCCGGCCCAGGCATTCTTCTGGCTCATAACCCGTCATAGGGCGGTTCATATATTGAATTGCCCCCTCACGGTTTAACTCAATGATGATATCGGGCGCATTTTCGGTAATAGTTCGCAGAAATTCTTCATTTTTGCGCAAGGTATCTTCTGCTTGTTTTCGCATGATAGCCGCACCGACATGTGAGGCAATTCCTTCCAACACCTCTATCGTATTCCGGTTCAAGCAATTCTTTCGTTTATCGTTGAACTGTATCAGCCCTACAATCGTATTATTGTTTCGAATCGGTACCAGAGCTACCGATGCATATCCTTCGTGAATACATATATTTCGGGGTTGAAACCGTGCATCATCTTTTGCCTGGAGATCCAGAATTGATAAAGAATTATTTGTCCACCAGCTGCCTCCGGCAGTGAAGAACGGATTTGATTTATTGTCTTTGCCCGATATGACCAGCCCGCAGGTACATCCCAGTCGGGGGTTGCCCTTTTTATCACGGCAAACGTTGCCCTGTTTATCAAATTCCAGGATTGAATTCTCACTCAACA
>Ga0302292_1002028_pt1 | contig 12402 bp, 15 predicted proteins | sample III_Fen_N2_1_FD_194553 | JGI IMG/M metagenome (GOLD analysis project Ga0302292, IMG submission 194553) | Peat permafrost microbial communities from Stordalen Mire near Abisko, Sweden - III_Fen_N2_1 | ecosystem: Environmental > Terrestrial > Soil > Wetlands > Permafrost | place: Sweden: Abisko...
TTATAACTATTACACAAGCAAAATTGACTCAATTACTTATTCTATTGACGAAGTAGGATTTTCAATCGTACAAACATTTGCTGCATCACACAAGTAATCAACCTAAAATAGAGCGAAATTATGTCTAAAGTAAAAGTAGCAAGGAAGAGTACACGTATCGATATGACCGCGATGAGCGATGTTACCGTACTGTTGCTGACTTTCTTCATGTTAACTTCAACGTTCGTGAAAAAAGAGCCGGTACAAGTAACAACTCCCGCGTCTGTATCCGAAATCAAAATACCTGAAACCAATATTCTATCAATATTGATTGACCCGAAAGGAAAAGTATTTATGAGCATGGATAAACAAGCAGATATGGTAAATACCTTGGATAGTGTTGGTAATCAATACGGAATTACATTCACTGATGTTGAAAAAAACAAATTTAAATTGTTACCTACGTTTGGTATCCCTATTAAAAGTATGAAAGCTTTTTTAGCATTGAAACCCGAAGAGAGGGATAAAGTCCTTGCTAATTATGGTATCCCGACTGATAGTACAGATAATCAGTTCAAATTGTGGGTAAGAGCTGCTCGTAAGAGTAATGGTCCGGATTTAAGAATTGCAATTAAAGCAGATCAGGCAACGCCTTATAAAGTAATTAAAGACGTGATGAGTTCTCTTCAGGATTTGCGAGAAAATCGTTATAATTTAATTACAGCACTTAAAAAATAAAAATATTATGGCTGAAATACAAAGTAACGAAGGCGGCGGAAAAAAGAAAAAAGGAGGAAGTAAGCAAAAAAAACTAAGTGTTCATATTGATTTTACACCCATGGTGGATATGAATATGTTGCTGATTACTTTCTTTATGTTATGTACCTCGTTGAGTAAACCTCAAACGATGGAGATAAGTATGCCGAGTAACGACAAGAAAATCACAAAAGAAGATCAAAGTGAAGTAAAGGCTTCACAGGCAATAACCCTGGTACTAGCTGGTGGTGATTCGATATTTTATTATACCGGATTACCCGATTATGGTAATTACAAATCGTTGAAATTGACATCTTATGATGCAAAGGGACTTCGTGCATTTCTTTTATCAAAAAATACCGAAGCAGCGCTTAAGGTGGAAGATTTGAAAAAGCAAAAGGCTGATCTTAAAATATCTCAGGAGGAATATTCCAAGCAAGTTTCTGTGATTAGAAGCGGTAAGAATACACCAACTGTTATTATCAAAGCGAATGATAGAGCAAACTATAAAAATCTCATTGATGCGCTTGATGAAATGCAAATCTGTAGTATTGGAAAGTATGTAATTGACAAGTGGACAACTGGTGAGACGTACTTAATAACGAATTATCGTGGAAACGGTTCACTTTCCAAAAGTACACCTAAATAGTTAAACGCCTTAAATATTAAATGAAATGGCTAAAATAGATTTAACTTCCTTTGAATGGCGCGAGCTGGTTTTTCAAGGTAAAAATAAGGAATATGGCGCATATAAGATGCGGGGAGAATCCGACAGAAGACACAACAGAGCAATGTTAATCGTTGCAGTAGTTGCAGTCGTTGGATTTAGTCTACCAAAACTTATAGAAATGGTTAAGCCAAAACAGCGCGAAGTAAATGTGGAGGTAACCGAATTTGCTAAATTGAAACCTGCTGAAGTTAAGAATGACATTAAGAAAATTGAAAAATTACCACCTCCTCCTGAATTAAAGAGCTCTATTAAATTTACAGCTCCTATAATTAAAAAGGATGAAGAGGTAAAAGATGAAAATCAATTGAAGAGTCAGGAAGATCTTAACAAAACAACTACTGCAATTTCTATTGCAGATGTTAAGGGTAAAGATGATGGTAAAGTTGACATTGCTGATGTAAAAACAGCAGTTACTCAGGTAGAAGAGGAAGAAAAAGTTTATACTGTTATTGAACAAAATCCTCAGTTTCCGGGTGGTGATGGTGAACTTCTGAAATATATCAGTAGTCATATTGTATATCCGGCCGTGGCACTTGAAAATGGTGTACAGGGCAAAGTAATGCTACGCTTTGTTGTGACTAAAACTGGTCAGGTAGATAAAGTGGAAATTATTCGTTCGCTGGATCCTGCATGTGATAAGGAAGCAATTAGAGTAGTTAGAACATTGCCTAAATTTATTCCTGGAAAACAGAATGGTATAAATGTTGCTGTATGGTATAATTTACCAGTAACTTTTAGATTAGAATAGAAATTTCATGCATAACTTCAAATTATTAATATTCTTTTTTGTCTTAATTTTATGCTCATGTCAAAATAAAATAAAGGACAAATATACTGATACCTTTTCTTCAGGTAAAATTACTATTGCTGTGGATGAGAGTTTTCGTCCAATTTTGCAAGAAGAAATTGATGTATTTGAAGGTCTAAATTCTAAAGTAAGCATTGTTCCGAATTATACTGATGAGGTAAATGCTATTAATCTTTTATTGAAAGACAGTGTACGAGTAGCAATAGCTACTCGTCCTCTTTCATTAAAAGAAATTTCATTTTTAAATAGTAAGAAATATTATCCACATTCCTATAAAATTGCCACAGATGGTGTTGCGCTTATAATTAATAAAAGCAATCGCGATTCATTAATTACCATGGGTCAGATCAAGAGAATACTCTCTGGCGACATTTCTGACTGGAAAGAAATTTATCCAACATCTAAACTAGGAAAATTAAAAATTGTATTTGACAATTCCAATTCTAGTACAATGCGTTATGCAATTGATTCTATTAGAAATGGTCAATCATTGGGAGTTAAAGAGTTATTTGCCCAAAGAACTAATCCGGAAGTTATTGATTACGTATCTAAAACTCCAAACGCAATTGGTATTATAGGTGTAAACTGGTTAGGGAATTATAAGAAAGATACTACCAATCTATCTTTTAGAGAAGAAGTTAGAGTTATGTCAGTAAGTGGTGAATTAGAAGCTACTGTAAGTAATAGTTATAAACCTTTTCAAGCATATTTATTTTATGGATATTATCCATTGACTCGAACAATTTATGTTATTATAAATGATCCAAGAATTTCTTTGCCGACTGGATTTTCTTCTTTCTTAACTTCAGATCGTGGACAAAGAATTATATTAAAATCAGGATTGCTTCCTGCCACACAACCTGTTAATATAGTACACGTCAAAGACGAATAGTAAATAATTTTAATTAAAGCAAGCTACATGAAACGTAACTTTTTATTTTTTATTTTAACCTCAATAGGTATTAATTTGTTAGCAGCCCCAACCGCCGGGGGTCAAGGTATTTCTTACTACAAAGCTGGATTTCCAATTGTAGCAAAGCCTTTATTGCTGGAAGAGTATATAACTGATGTATCAACACGTTCAGAAACTTGCTTCTATCTTGGAAACATCTATTTTGGCGAGAATAAAATGGATTCAGCTGCTATTTATTTTAAAAAGGGTCTGGCTGAAAAACAAGACGATGTGTTAAATGTTATTGGATTAGCCATGTTGAAAGTTAAATCGAATCCTAAGGAGGCTGATTTAGATATACAGAATGTTCTCAAATTAAAAGCAAATAAAAAAAATCAGGATTTTTTAATTGCTGCAGCTCACGCATATCTATTTAACGGGAATATCGATCAAGCAGCAGTTTACGAAGATAGAGCAAGAAGTATAAAAACAAAATATGCAAATTTGGCGGTTTTATCTGGCGATATTGAACTGGCAAGGAAAGACATTGGTAAGGCTTGCAGCAACTATGAACTTGCAATTCTTTATGATGATAATTGCAAAGAAGCGTATATAAAATATGCCAGAGCTTACAGAAATGTGAATACTCAACTTGCTATTGACATGTTGAATAAATTGAAACAAAAAGATCCTTCTTTTTTATTGGTTGATAAAGAATTAGCCGATATTTATTATGATATGAATAACAAGAATGGTTTTGAAAACGCAGCAAAATTATATGAAAATTACACAAAATCAGGAAATTCAAATGTTCAGGATTTAGTAAAATATGCTATGACTCTTCATCTAAATAGAGATTATGGAAAATCGATGGAAGTTTCTAAAATGGGACTTGCTAGGATGCCTAGAAATCCAGCCTTTAATAGATTAGCATTGTACAATAGTGTGAATTTAGGGAATTTTGATGAAGCATTAAAATATGCTGACTCATTTTTTCATAAATCGGATCATCCTGACATTGCGTATTTTGATTATACTAATTATGGAATGGCCTTACGCAAAACAAAACAATATGATCTCGCTATACAGCAATTTAAAAACGCATTAAAGCAAGACTCAACTCAGGTCGGTTTCTGGAAAGAAATTTCGGATATGTATAATGAAAAAAATGATTATCCGAACGCAATTTCTAACTATGAAATTTATATGAAAACGATATCAGAGGGAAAAGTAACTGCTGATGATTTGTCAAGTTTAGGTAAACTGTATTTTTTCTATGGGAGTTCTGATGGTGTTGACCCAATAATCAAGAAAAGTTCATTATTGAAGGCTGATAGTATATTTACTAAGGTTGCACTAATGGATCCAACTAATTACAGAGGAAATTACTTCCGTGCAAAAATTAATTTTGCTCTCGACCCAGACAATGGCTCCGCTAAACCGTATTACGAACAAACATTGTCTTTAGTTGAAGCTAAGGCTGATCCAAGGTACAATGCGGTAATTATTGAATGTTGCAGATTTTTGGGATACTATTATTACGAAAAGGAGGATTATACACAATCTAAAGTGTATTGGAATAAGATTTTGGCAATTGAACCTACGAATGATGTGGCTTTAAAAGCTATCAATGGAATTGACAATCCTTTGAAAAAAGGCAAAAAGAAATAAATATTTTCAACTTAATTTTATAAAAAGAAGTAGATTTTTCTACTTCTTTTTTTTGGTGCACCGTGCATGGCATATAACTCGGTGGTTTGAGTCCACTATGGGGGTCGGTAGTTACCAACCATTAGCTTAAGGCAAGGGTGTCCATCGCGAGTTGGAATCTGAAGGAAGCCAGCGGCAAAGTTCCGGGCTGAGGAACACGAATCACATCAGGCATGATCGTCTGGACGAGTTTGCCAAACAGAACAAAGTCCTATAACTACCCGGAAGGCGTTTGTGTAAATGTGGCAGCTATATGGAATGAAGGTTATATGTCTTACCACGGGAGATCTCACGGACGTGTTTTGTCAGTTTAGAAACACGGACAACAGTTGTCGTGAGAAGTCAGCCGAGACCATAGTACCGAATTACGAGTTGATTTGGGAAGGGTTGAATCTTGCAGCGAAGCAAGTTAATGAAAGTTACCTTGAGAGTCCTTTGTAGTCAGATGCTCGAAAGAGGCTCCTTGCAGAAAAATAGGACGGAATCCGAAGGATAGCAAGAGTGATGTTTTCTCGAAGGGATAACTAAAAACAACGCACCGCACGCCGAAAGGTGTCAAAGCAAGAAACCGCCGTATACCGAACGGTACGTACGGTGGTGTGGGAGGTCGGAAAGCGAAAGTAGGAAACTGCTTCGTTTTCCTCCTACCCGATTTGGGAGTATTTGATTATCAATTTTTTTGATAAAAAAATACTAGGTTTCGTCAATTAATTTGTAATTTTGTCAGGTAAAATTATGACATAATTGCAGTTTAAATATTGAATATTATGCAACGCTCAGAAATACAGTCTGTTAAACAGCGATTTGGGATTATTGGAACATCTGAATTGTTGAACAGAGCTATTGATATTGCAGTACAGGTGGCACCAACAGATTTATCTGTTTTGATTACCGGCGAAAGTGGTGTTGGAAAGGAAAATTTTCCGCAGATCATTCATTTTTATAGTCACCGTAAGCATGGTCCTTACATAGCTGTAAACTGTGGTGCAATCCCGGAAGGTACAATTGATTCAGAACTATTTGGTCATGAAAAGGGCTCTTTTACCGGGGCTAGTGCCGATAGAAAAGGATATTTTGAAGTTGCCGATGGCGGAACTATTTTTCTTGACGAAGTCGGTGAATTACCACTCTCAACTCAGGTACGTTTATTACGCGTTCTCGAAGCCGGTGAATTTATTAAAGTTGGATCTTCTAAAACTCAAAAGACTAATGTTAGAGTAGTTGCTGCCACAAATTTAAACATGTCGCAAGCTACACGTGATGGAAAATTTAGAGAAGATTTGTTTTACAGATTAAATACAGTGCCAATAGCAGTTCCTGCTTTAAGAGAGCGGAAGGAAGATATTGTGCTTCTTTTTCGGAAATTTGCATCTGATTTTGCCGAAAAATATAGAATGCCTGCATTGAAACTAACTGATGATGCTAAACAGTTATTAGCAAATTTTTATTGGAACGGCAATGTAAGGCAATTAAAAAATATTACTGAACAAATTTCTGTAATTGAGCAACAACGTGAAATTAATTCTCAAATTCTGAGAAATTATCTACCAAAAGATGAAATTGAGCGATTGCCCGCATTATTTTCAAATTCTCAGTCTGAGCATAAAACCTTTAATAGTGAACGCGAAATATTGTATCAAGTTCTCTTTGATATGAAAAGGGATATGACTGAGCTTAAAAAACTTGTTCACGATATTATGCAAAATCAACCTGTTGAAGGTCAGGTTCCACATCTCGATTTTCAATCATCTTATTATAGTCAGGCTGAAAATATATTTAATCCACAGCCAGCAGGAGTTGATTTTAAATCTGAAAAAATAAATAGGGATATACCATATCAACAGGTTGCAGATGATGTTGAAGTCTTTCAGGATGCAGATGAATATGATGAGTTAGAGTCGAATCCTAAACCAATTTCGTTGATTGAAATGGAACGTCAAATGATTAAGAATTCACTCGACAAATTTCGTGGAAAAAGAAAATTGGCCGCAAAAGAATTAGAAATTTCAGAAAGAACATTATATCGTAAAATTAAAGAGTACGGTATTGAATAAAATGAATATGAAAATGAAAAAAGTTCTCAAAACATTCCTTGTATTCATCTTTTTTCTGGTTTTAACCGTTGGATTTGAATCATGTACCATTTCCTATAAGTTTAACGGATCGAATATTGATTATACGAAAACAAAAACAATTTCTATAGCTGATTTTCCAAATACTGCGGAACTAGTATATCCACAATTTTCGCAAATATTCTCCGAAAAATTGCGTGACGTATATGGTCGACAAACTCGATTACAGTTAGTTCAAAAAGGAGGAGATTTACATCTCGAAGGAGAAATTGTTGGTTATCAACTAACTCCAATGGCTATTAGCGCTGATTCTTATGCTTCCCAAACGAAACTAACAGTGACAATTAAGGTTAGGTTTACTAATAATAAAAATCCTGATGATGATATTAATGATAAGTTATATACTGCTTTTCAGGTTTTCGATAGTGGAAAAATGCTTACAGAAGTTCAACAACAACTCGTTACACAGATGACTGCCGATATAGTAGATAATATCTATAATGATACAGTTGCAAAATGGTAATAATTAACTAATTCCATATTCATTTAGTTGAATAATAATCATACATCATGACACACGAAGATTTTATCTCCTTTGTAAAGCAACCTCACCTTGTAACGGGTGAGAATGTGTCAGATTTAAAGGAAATCGTAGAGAAGTATCCGTATTTTTCCGTAGCAAGGTTTTTATTCACTAAATCACTTCAAGTCTCGAATAATATTCAATTTCAGTCCACTTTAAATACAACTTCAGTTTATTGCTCAAATCGACGTTGGTTTTATTATTTCATTTATCCGGAAAAAACAATTTCCAATGAGCCATACCGATATGAACGACTAAAAAAATCTTCTGGAAATTATTTCGATTTAATTGACGTTATTGAATCTGAAGGAGGTGATACCAAACAATCTTTAAGGAACATTGCTGAAAAGCTTAAATCAGCCAGAGCCATGGTTATGCAACCGCCGGAACCAAAAATACATAAACCAGTATCAATCGAGACTAAAATAAACATAGAAAGCCCTAATAAAGCACACTCTGATTCAAAGCCAATTGCGATAATTGCAAAATATTCAGAAGAAAATGCCAAAAAACTCATAACTGAACGGAAATACTCCGAAGCGATTGAAATATTGAAGGGTTTAAATTTGAATAATCCGAAAAAAAGTGTTTACTTTGCAGACCAAATTCGATTTTTAGAAAAAGTTATTACAAACACAAAAAAATAAAAAATATTATGTACGTTGCCATTACCATTTTAATTGTTATTTTGTCGGTATTATTATCTTTATTTGTTCTAGTGCAAAATTCAAAAGGTGGAGGCTTATCAGCGGGATTTTCTTCTTCAAACCAAATCATGGGAGTGCGTAAAACAACCGATTTCGTTGAAAAAATGACCTGGGGATTGGTTATTGCAGTTGTAGTGTTATCTGTTTTGGCAGTTGGAGTTCACAAACGTCAACCGGTAGGTGTCAGCAATGAGTCAGAAATTAAAGAACAATTTCAAAAGACAAAACAAACTGAACCTGGTGTTGTAGCTCCAAATTTCAATGAAAAACCTGAAGCAACTAAGGCTGCTCCTGCAAGTCAAGGCGCACCAGTTAAAAAATAATTGAATTTAAAAACCTAAAAAAAGCGTATCAATTATTTTGATACGCTTTTTTTTAATCTTAGTATTAAAATATTATGTTACAAATAAATGATACTATAATTAGCCTTGATTTACTCGATGAGAAATTTGTATGCGATCTGAACTCCTGCAAAGGAATTTGCTGTATAGAGGGTGATGATGGTGCGCCACTGGAAGTAGACGAAGTGGATATTATCGAAGAATTATTGCCTGTAATTTGGGATGATTTGACTGAAGTTTCCAAACAAGTGATTCGCAAACAAGGAACTTCATATATCGACGATGAGGGTGAACCCGTAACATCTATAGTCAATGGGGCAGAATGTGTTTTTACATATATAGACAGTGACGGAATTTGCAAATGTGCCATTGAAAAAGCTTATCGAGAGGGGAGAACGAATTTTTATAAACCAATTTCCTGTCATCTGTATCCTGTGCGATTGCAAAAATACGAAGAATATACTGCCGTAAATTACCATCGTTGGAGTGTTTGTAATTGTGCCCGAAAATTAGGTGGTAAACTACAAGTGCCTGTTTATCAATTTTTAAAAGAACCATTGATTCGAAAATTTGGAACTGAATGGTTTGAGCAACTAGAAATAGCAGATGCAGAGTTGAAAGTTCGTAAGGTGTAATGTTTTTAAACTTTTGTCTTCTAACTTTATAAACTTTACAATTTTTGAACTTTAAAAACTTACAGAAATGAATCGTGTAAAAGTTGAAATTATAACCATTGGTGATGAAATTCTGATCGGTCAGATTGTAGATACTAATTCTGCCTGGATGGCAACCGAATTGAATAAAAGTGGTTTTGAGCTGGCTCAGATAACGTCGGTTCACGATGATGCCAATCATATCATTGAATCGCTGGAAATGGCTTTAAAAAGAGCAGACGTTGTTCTTTTTACTGGTGGTATTGGTCCGACAAAAGATGATATTACAAAGCAAACGTTGACCAAATTTTTTAAGACGAAATTAATTTTTGACGAATCAGTTATTGCGAATATTGAGCGACTTTTTTCGACTCGTCCAAATTTTGTTCTAAATGAACTGACAAGGCTTCAGGCAATGGTTCCTGAAAATTGTACCGTTATTCAAAATCTGGTTGGTACAGCTCCGGTTACCTGGTTTGAAAAAGATGGGAAAGTAATTGTTTCGATGCCAGGTGTGCCTTATGAAATGAAAAATGTAATGAGTACGGAAATTATTCCTAGACTTCAACAACATTTCAAAACGCCGGTTTTACTTCATAAAACAGTTCAGGTGTATGGATATGGAGAATCCAGCTTGGCGCTTTTGATTGCCGATTGGGAGAATGAATTGCCCGATTATATAAGTTTAGCTTATTTGCCGAATTCGGGCATTGTGAAACTGAGGTTAAGTGGAGTGTCAGAAGATATCCTTGCGTTAGAATTTACCATGAATCAGCAAATCGCTAAACTGAGCAAACAACTTGGAAATGCAATTGTAGCTTTTGAAGATATTCCTATTGAGAAGCTGGTTGGAAATTTGCTGAAATCTAAAAGTCTAATGGTGGCAACTGCCGAAAGTTGTACTGGAGGAAATATAGCGCATCAATTTACATCTGTTCCGGGTAGTTCTGAATTTTTTAAAGGTTCAGTTGTGGCTTATTCCAATGAGGTTAAAACGAATGTTTTGCAAGTTTCAGCGCAAGATTTGGAAATGTACGGAGCAGTAAGTCAAGTAGTAGTTGAGCAAATGGCAATTAACGTCAGAAAGTTATTGAGATCTGATATTTCCGTTGCAACTTCCGGCATAGCCGGTCCGACAGGTGGAACTGTTGAGAAACCCGTAGGAACAGTTTGGATTTCAGTTAGTTCTGGTGATAAGATTTTAAGTCGTGAGTTTCGTTTTGGGGCTTTACGTGAGCAAAATATTATTCGAGCAACACAAGCTGCTTTGCTAATGTTGAAAGAAATTATTTGATCAAAGTTATTTAATGTCAGCAGCTTATTACTTATTTTATCCGTTTTGGTTTGTTTTTTGAAATTAAAAGAAGAAAATGTTTGCACAACTAAAAAAAATAGTGTACTTTTGCACACTGTTTTTGAGAAAAAAAGTAAACAATAAAAAGATATAGAAATGTCAAAGATTTGTCAGATTACCGGTAAAAAAGCAATGGTAGGAAACAACGTATCGCATTCAAAACGTCGTACCAAAAGAACATTTGATGTGAACTTGTTTACCAAAAAATTCTATTGGGTAGAACAAGATACCTGGATTAGCTTAAATGTTTCCGCTAATGGACTTCGTACCATTAACAAAATTGGGCTGGATGCTGCCATCAAAAAAGCGTCAGAAAAAGGGTATTTATACGCATAATAAGAGAATTAACCATGGCAAAGAAATCGAAAGAAGCAAGAATCCAAGTAATTTTGGAATGCACAGAGCATAAAGAAAGCGGAATGCCCGGAACATCACGTTACATTACTATGAAAAATAGAAAAAACACGCCGGCACGTATGGAGTTGAAAAAATACAACCCCATTTTGAAAAAAGTAACAGTTCATAAAGAAATTAAATAATATTGAATCATGGCAAAGAAAGCGGTAGCATCTCTACAAAAGGGTGAAGGTCGTGCATTCGCAAAGGTTATTAAAATGGTGAAATCACCTAAAACCGGTGCGTATATGTTCCAGGAAGAAATTGTACATAACGATAAAGTGAAAGATTTTTTTGTAAAATAATTTTTGATCGTTCTTAAAAATAGAAGGAATCCTCTCATTGAATAAAATGAGAGGATTTTTTTTGCGGTAAGCTCAGAAAAAAATCTTAATTTTGCGTACGGATTTATAAGGTATTAATTATGAATACTGGTTTTTATTAATTAAGAATTAAAATTATATGGGTTTATTTAATTTCTTTAGTAAAGAAAAAAAGGAAACACTTGATCAAGGTTTATCAAAAACAAAGGAAAGCGTTTTTTCTAAGATAACACGGGCTGTTGCCGGAAAATCGAAGGTTGATGATGAAGTCCTTGATAATCTTGAAGAAGTGTTGATTTCTTCGGATGTTGGAGTTGAAACAACTTTACGCATAATTGAACGGATTGAGAAACGTGTATCGCAGGATAAATATGTGGGCACTGAGGAATTGAACGTGATTTTGAAAGATGAAATTGCTGCATTATTAGCGGAAAATAATTCAGATTCACCCGCCGATTTTGATGCTCCTTTACCTTCAAAACCTTACGTGATAATGGTAGTGGGGGTGAATGGAGTTGGTAAAACTACTACAATTGGCAAACTGGCCTATCAATTTACAAAAGCTGGAAAGAAGGTTTATCTTGGCGCGGCAGATACTTTTAGGGCTGCTGCTGTTGAACAGTTGGTAATTTGGGGAGAACGTGCAGGAGTGCCTGTTATCAAACAAAAAATGGGTTCTGATCCAGCTTCGGTGGCTTATGATACCATTGCATCTGCAAAGGCAAATAATGCTGATGTGGTGATTATTGACACTGCCGGTCGGTTGCATAATAAAATTAACCTCATGAATGAGCTGACCAAAATCAAGAATGTGATGCAAAAAGTAGTGCCTGATGCACCTCACGAAGTGTTACTTGTGCTTGATGGTTCAACCGGTCAAAATGCATTTGAACAAGCCAAGCAATTTACCAAAGCAACTGATGTAACAGCGTTGGCTATAACCAAATTAGATGGCACAGCAAAAGGTGGTGTTGTTATTGGTATTTCCGATCAGTTTAAAATTCCGGTAAAATATATTGGATTGGGCGAAGGGATGGAGCATTTGCAGGTATTTGACCGGAATGCGTTTGTGGCTTCGTTATTTGAATAGAAGCCCCC
>Ga0302292_1002036_pt1 | contig 12375 bp, 10 predicted proteins | sample III_Fen_N2_1_FD_194553 | JGI IMG/M metagenome (GOLD analysis project Ga0302292, IMG submission 194553) | Peat permafrost microbial communities from Stordalen Mire near Abisko, Sweden - III_Fen_N2_1 | ecosystem: Environmental > Terrestrial > Soil > Wetlands > Permafrost | place: Sweden: Abisko...
ACATATCGTAATTACCGTATTTCATTACCGGTTCTTGTTGCATCAAATTGAAGTGAATGTACACCCCATTTTGCTCGCAATATTCCAATAAACGGTCTTGTTCCCAAGCATAAGGCTGTCTGTCGAAATAGTTTCCTTTCTCTTCAAATTCCAGCAAAGACGACCATCCCGATTGCAAGACGCGAATAAACTTCCCTCCTTGGTCGCTGTAAGCTTCAATATCTTTGTGATACGTCATCCATTCGCTCAGCTTGGTGACTTTATGGGTCTCTTTAGGTGAAAAATTATCCGGTTTTCCCTCACTGGCCGTATGGTAATTATTCACGTTTTTAGTTGGGGAAGGGAAATTGACACCCACTGGAAAAATCATCTTTCCATCAAGCTGCAAGTTGCGTTTATTGGGGTGAACCGATACGAATCCTTTGTTATCACTTTTCACCACTACAAACTTGATATTCGGATGTTCGCTGTTTTCTTTCTCTTTTACTTTAACCGTTATTTCGCATGACCAGTTACCCGCCAAAGGTGGAGCAAACCGAATTCGCATCGGATAATTGGTGCCTACATCTTTCCATGAATTGGACTTCGTATCGCGCTCGTATTCGCGGTAATAAAACGCCGGGATTTTCTTTATTGTTCCCGTTTCGGTGTGCGTCATTACGGCTTCAATATCCAATTCCCATTGTAAAAACGGGTTGATTTTTTCAGACTGAGCCACATTGGCATGCGTTAGGAAGCTGTTCATTCGAACAAGTACCTGATTGGGTAACTTCACTCCTATTTCCAGTTTATCAAATTGCTTTACCTGCGTTATATCCGCATAGTTCAGCACCTTTGCTTCGATGGAATTGGTCTGCGCCGAAACGGCTATTGTTGTTAGACAAACAACCCAAAATCCTAAAAACAATTTTTTCATAGCCGGTTTATAAAGTTGATGCAACGGTTATTTTACCAAGGTCATTTCGTCTACCAAATGCTTTGCACCGGCATATTTGTCCATCACCCAAAGTACATAGCGAATGTCTACAACAATATTACGGCAACGGCTTGGGTCGAAGAGATAATCACTCATGGTACTTTCCCACGATCGGTCGAAATTCAATCCCATCAAATGGCCATCTGCATTCAACACCGGTGAACCTGAGTTACCACCCGTCGTATGATTGGAGCCGGTGAAACACACCCACAATTCGCCGTCTTGCGCATAATCTCCATAATCTTTCTGCTGGAACAATTCGGTCATGCGTGGCAACAATTCAAAATCAGGATTCGCAATTTGGTTTTTTGCAATGATTCCGGCAAGCGTGGTATGCGAAGTATACATCATACCGTCTGTCGGTGAAGACCCTTCCAGTTTTCCGTAAGTAATTCGCAAGGTAGAATTGGCATCTGACCATTGTTTCAAGTCTGGAAACATGGTGCGTTTACCTTCAACAAACACTTTCAACAAAGCATCCATTTCATCAGAATAAGTTGCGGCGTTCGGACGAAGGCTTTTCTGAAATACCAACCAGCACTCTTTGAACAAGTTGTATCCGGCATCTTTTTTCAGTTTTTTGAATGCATTTCCTTCTGAAAGCTTTTTCAAGAAAGCCACATATTTTTCTTTATTGACAAGAATGGATTTCGTGTAGATAGCTTCAGACAAGCCTGCTTTTTTTGTTCCTTCAATTGCGTAGGTTCCTTCAGCATACTTGTTAAATTCGGCCGTTAGCAAGTTAAAAATATCCTGATCTACTTTCGCATCGTAATCTTTGAAGAAAGCGTCTGCTCCTTTCACAAAATTGTCGATCTTCTTTTGCAATTCGCCGCTGGCTTTGTATTTGTCGTAATTGGTTTCCAAATCTTCCAAGACACGGGCAATTTTAAACATTTCCGGTCCAACCAACAAGTATTCAACATACAAGGTAAAATGGTATTCGTAGGTGCTTTTTTCATCCACCAACTTGTTCATTTTATCAATCAACCCGGCATATTTGTTCCATTCTTCTTTTGAATTGGCGCGTTTCACATATTCAGCTTCAAATGCCACTTTTTTGCCCACGGCATCTAGCTGTTTTAATCCATCAATTTGACCGATGTTTTTCTTCCAGGCATTGGCAATACGCGCCTGTTTAGCCGAATACTGAATACGGGTTTGATCGGAAGCACGCATGGCAGCATCAATCACCGAAAGTGATTTGGTACGCATAGAAATTTCCATCGGACGTTGTTTCTCAACAATGTATTTCAAGTTACCGGAAGACAAATGTTGTTCTGTAACTCCCGGGAAACCGTAAACCATTGTAAACTCACCTTCTTTTCGGTTTTTAAACGCGATTGGTAAATGGTGAAGCGGTGTATAAGGCACATTATCCGCGCTGTAAGCAGCTGGTTTGTTATCCGATCCGGCATAAATACGGAAGACCGAAAAATCGCCTGTATGACGTGGCCAAACCCAGTTATCTGTATCTCCACCAAACTTACCGATAGAGCTTGGAGGCGCTCCAACCAAACGCACATCTAGAAAAACCTCTTTCACCATCAGGTAATAACTATTTCCGTAATCGAAAGCTTGTACATCGGCTTGATAGTGTGTCCCACGTTTTGCGTCTTCGATGAGGGTTTTCATATTTCCCGCCATGATTTCATTCACGCGATTGGCATCTGTAATGCCTTGTGTACCGAAAAGCATCGATTCTGTTACGTCATCAATGCGCACAATGCGTGTAGCGGTCAAACCGGGATTCGGCAACTCTTCTGCATGCGTTTTGGCCCAAAAGCCGTATTTCAGGTAATCTTTTTCAAGAGACGAATGCGATTGCACTTGACTGTAACCACAATGGTGATTGGTCAACAACAATCCTTCTTTTGATACGATTTCTGCGGTACAACCACCTCCGAAATGCATGATCGCATCTTTGATAGAAGATTGGTTGACATTGTAGATATCGGAAGCCGAAAGGCGCATCCCCATTGCTTTCATATCCGACTCAAATGCTTGAATCAAAGACGGAATAAGCATTCCTTCCTCTGCCCGTACAACGGAGGAAACCACAAGAAGAAAAAGAATCAGGTATTTTTTCATGAAATTGAATTTGTTTCAAATATACCAAAGACACCTCATACAAGGGTTGTCTACGTTGAACCTTTTTACGACTTTTGTGTCGATGGAATTTATAAGCTTGGTTTTTCGGTTGGGAGTAGTGTTGGCTATCTTCAGTTTTATTTGGGGACTATTGCGCTTCGGGCTCACCATTTTACGAGGCGGTATCCCGCTTTCGTATCCGGTGAATCTGACCTTGAAAATGATTCAGTATTTTCTCATTGCTGATATCACCATTCTTTTTTGCGAAACCAAATCAGATTCTCTTCAACTTGACCTTGTGCTTTCGGGGCTCATTTTGCTGATGTATTTCATTGGTAAAGTGCAAAACATGCGTACCAAATTGCAATTCATCACCATTCAAACCCGCGGATTAAATCAGGTACAAAAACCCAATATGAACCTCGAATTCGGTGTGATTGTGTTGAGTATGGGGTTATTTATTTTCCTGGCCATCAAACAGGAATACGCGGTAAATCCGGCATCTACCTGGTTCTACACCACCATTACTGAAATTGAAAAAACTCCTATTTTCGGGTTCATTTTTCAAATCGTCGGGTTTTTCTTTACTGTAAACATGCTCTTGAAAATGTTCGGCGCATTTACATTATTGCTTTCAGGTCGAGCATTCAATAAACCGAAAGACGATAACAACAATGGGCCGGACGATAATCCGTATCATTTTGATGATTATGAAGAGGTGAAATAGTTGATCTTAATAAAGATACGACTAGGTCCTTTTTAAAACCTCTTTTCTGCTCTTGAAGCCATCTTTTCATACAGGCTTTCTAGTAAATCTTTACTTTCCACCAATTGGCCACCTGAAATACTTGCCTTTTTTGCTTTCCATACTTTTGGAATCAAAAAGCGTCTATGTGAGAGCGAATACATCCAAGTCAAATCAACGATATTAACGACTAAGTTTATTCTGTAAAATATGGATGGCTTTTTTAACTCAAACCCAACTTTATTCAAGGTGCGTTCATTAAAAAAATAAGACGTTCCTGAGATATTTATTGTCTTTGGTATTTTCTCATGCTCTATCAGCGAAATAATGGTTAATAATCCCTGCAAATGGTACATCAACATTTTATTTCTTATACCAATCCCAGCTCTATTGTTGATCATGGTAAACAAAAAATCAAAGCTACTTCCACTGTGTAAATCTATCAGATTGTCATTTGCCATATACCCCAGTAACATGGGGGAATAATAGTTATAATTACCCGTGAGTTTAAATATGGGTGTGGTTGTGAATTGTCCAATTGGAACGTACAACAGAAAAAAGAAGCTAAAAGTCGGCTGCTCGTAAGTCCATTCAATGAATAGTAGCCCAATATAAAATCCAATTATCAGAAACAAAATTGCTTCAACCCATTGCAGCAATAAAGGCTGTTTATAAAAATTATTCATTTAACTGAAAATTCGAATCGAAAACAGTTGAACTAACAATTCAACCATTTTATTTGTTTGCGAAATGATCTGGTGCCAAATTCTAGTTAACAAAAACGGGCACGACTTTAATCCATATCATTTTGATGATAATTAGAAAGTAAACAGACGGAATTTAAAGAGTCGGCCTAAACCGACTCTTAACCTTACACTACTCTACTTACTACTAACCTAAATAAGTATCTTTAATCTGGTTAATATTATTTATCAACTGCTAATTTTAGCACGCTTACACCTATTGCATAACCAAACTGTTTTCCGGCTTCGTTTACATAAATGCGAATCTTGTTACAAGCTCGACCTAAATCAACGGGAGTCCAAGTTGCGCCACCATCAACTGTTTCATAACCACTATTCAATGTACCGACAAAACCGTGGTTTTCATCTAAAAATCCGATACCGAACTCGCGTGCACCTGCATCATTTACCAAGTTTATTTCATTCCATGTTTTTCCGCCATCAATCGTTTTAGCCACACGCTGTTGACTTATCGTTACATCAGGATTGTAGGACTGAATGGTTACGTACCCCACTTTATCCGAAGGAAAAGAGGCTTTCCAGGTTGTTTCAAAAGGTCGGTCTGAAACATATACTTTTTTCCACTTTTTGCCACCATTGGTGGTTTTGAGAATAACAGCATGCGACTTGGTAATATCTTCACTGGAAGCTGCACAAGCGAACCCTTCATTTTTGTTGAACATTTTAATATCAAAAAGCATTTTACAAGACTTCTTCATACTATGTGAAACCCACGTTTTACCATTATCATGTGAAACCATCATATTGGCAGGGCTTCCAACTCTACCTACAGCATACAAATGATACTTATAATCAATTTGACCGTGATTGATGTATTGTTCTTTGACAACATCAATGGCACAAAGCCCTTTTACATACGGACCGGAATAAGCGACCGGATTCCAGGTTTTACCGCCATCAACCGTTCCATACAATGGAATCGTATCTGTTACATTCGGGAAATAATCTGTTCCTACCGTTCCAACAAACCCAATATTCTTATCAATAAAAGCAATTGTTCTGAAAAACGACCCTTTCTTCTCTAGCTGTTTCATCCAGGTTTTACCGCCGTCTTCCGTATGGTAAATGGCTCCGAATCCGTTGACATACCAACCTGTAAGCTCATCCACAAAAACAATGTCGTCTTGTTTACCACTGTATGGCTCTGTTGCCAATTTCATCCATTTCAAAGTAGATTCAGTACTTGTTTCGGCTTTATTATCAAAAACATGAGTATCAGGAAAGCGGACACTTTTGAGCCAATCCAACGAAACTGATATCACTTCCGGATTAAATTGATCCAACATGGTGTAATAATAATTCGGATCTGCTTTTGTTCTATATCCATCTTCAATAGTCCCGACTTTTGCAAATGAGTGGTCGGTTCCCGGCAAGAAATAATAGGTCCCATTGCCCTCATGAAATCGGTTTACAATGTTTACTATTCCTTTCGCACCATCCGGATTGAGCGCTTCAATATCAGCTTCACCGTAAAAAGCCAATACCTTCGCCTCGGTTTTACTCCATAATTCAGACAAATTGAGACCATCCAATGTTTGATTAAATGCAGCACTTCTTGTGAAAAGTAAATCACCTCCTTCGCTCCAATTAAATTGTTCTGTGAGGAATTGCTGGTACTCAGGATGCTCTTTTACAAAGATGCTTGGCGATTTTTTCAGTGTAAAAAGTTCATGCAACACAAAACGCATATCTCGAACTGTTTTATCGATCAGCACAGGATCCATTCCAAAGCCTTCACTCTGAATTCGTGTCATATTGACTATATATTCTCCCCACATTTGATAAGTGGTGCCATAAACGGATACACCTTTCACCCATGGGTTTTTGCTCGCCAATAGCGGTGCGATAATTCCCCCCATACTGTGTCCCCAAATAAAAATCTGATTGGTATCTACATTCGGATTATTCTTTAATGCCATTAATGCATTTTCAAAAGCAGCTGCTTCTTCGTAAATATCAATTTGATCGCAGGGTGGCGTATTTTCATTATCGCCCATTCCGGGCTTTTCTATTCGCATTACGATATAGCCGCCTAGCGTTAAACCATCTGTTAACCTTCTGTAAGGGTGGCGTTCATCAAGATCTGTATTCGGCGCGCACGTATAGCCTTGAACAAACAAAATTGCAGGTAACTTTCCCTTAGCTTCAGCAGGAGCAGAAATCAAACTTCGAATCAACCCATCCCGGTAAGGTATAGCACCGTAGGAATAGTCAATCCCGGTTTTCATCTCAGGTGGTCGGGAAGTAGAAGTGGCATTGAGGTTCTTAAAAGCACCGTTTCGCCAAACCTTGTATGTTGCTAACCTATTTTCTTTGAAAGTGGCCAAATCACCGCTTTTCAAATCAGCAGTTGATTTTAGTACTACATCATTCAATGAAAAAACAATGTCATTCACCATTATACCTGCTTTAGAAGCTGTTCCGTCAGGAACTACTCTTTGTACAAGTAATCCGGTTTTAGAAGGGTATCCTACCAACCCGGCGATACTATCAGTAATTGGTATTGCTGCAATTCCATTGTAATAAACCCGGTCGAGCTGTTGAGCTTTTAATTGAACGGAGATTGCTAAAAAGATCACTAAACATAAACGCTTTGCCATATCGAAGAATTAATCGATAGCAAATGTAGATGGAGTAAATTGTCAAAAATTGCGGAGTTTCATTGAAGGATTATAGCCATATTTCTTTTTAAAGGCTTTGCTAAATGTTGGGGAATCGGCAAAACCGACTTTGGTTGCAATCTCACCAATAGAAAACCGTTGATTAACAATCAAGTCAACTGCTTTTTCTAGCCTGCAATGGATAACATATTGGTGTGGAGTTATCCCGAATGCTTCTTTAAAATAGCGCAACAAGTGAAACTTGGATAAAAAAGCGCTCTCTGCAATTGATTCTAAATCAATAGTATCCATACAAGCATCTTCAATAAAATGTTTTGCTCTGAACAAACGTTGTATGATCTCCTGTTTGGTGACAAGACGAACTGCATGAAGCTGATTGTATTGTTTTTGGACTTGTGATTGCTGTGAACAGATGGTCATCCCCAAATCAAGCAATACTTCCGAATTCAATTCCATTTGATTGACCGGATTGACAATTTGCAAAAAAGCATCATGCAATCTGTGCTCGTTTTCACGGAGTAAAAGGGGAATGAAATCCTGATCTTCAACCGCCTTTTCATGATCAATATCCAACGGATTCACTATACTACGATTAGCCTCCGCAATTAATTGTTGATCAAAGAAGACACAAACGGCTTGTGTTCGCCTGTTGCCTTTTACCTCGCCTTCTATTTTTTGTTGTGGGGGCGTTACCAATAAACTTCCTTTAGGTACACTGTAACTTTTATTGGAAAAATGAAACTCTTCCTTACCGTAAATAGTATATTTAAGACTTAATAAATTACTCGTGATTTCGTTTTCAAAACAGAAAAGATCAGAATAAACCACACTCGATCTCTCCTCACTAATTCTTATCCTGTCACTTGAATCTTTGATGACAAACGTATCAACAATCACTTTCCTAATTTTTGAACGAAAATAAATCTCTGCTTTTTTCAAAAACAAAAAAAAGGGCAAATGGTTCAGACTATTTATGAGAGGATATATTCAATTCCTTCTTAATGAACTTAATCAATTCATTTACCTGCGGAACCACCAACATCTGATCATCATTCTCAATCACAAAATTGGCCGTTTTGCGTTTTTCTTCGTCGGAAAGTTGGCTTTTGATCCGCGACCGAATCGCCTCTTCATCTGCTTGATCTCTTTCCAGAACCCGCTTGAGGCGGAGTTCTTCAGGAGCAGTTACCAATACGGTGAAATCAAGCAAACGGTAACCTCCGGTTTCGAATAGTAATGCTGATTCTTGAAATACAATGGAGGATGTTTGTGCCGTTGTCCAATGCTGAAAATCGGTCCGAACCGCCGGATGTACGATGGCGTTGATTTGCGCGCGCTTTGCTGGATCGTTGAAAATGGCTTGTGCCAAAAAAGGGCGATTGAGTTGATTGTTGTGAAAGGTTTGTTCTCCGAAAGCGGCAATGAGTAGCCCGCGAACTTCGGGGGAAGTTTCCATGATTGTTTTGGCGCGCTCGTCGGAATTGTAAACGGGATACCCCATGGTTGTCAATACAGCGCATACTGTTGATTTACCGGAGCCTATTCCGCCGGTAATGCCGACTTTTAAAGGAGCGATCATGGCAAAAAAAATCCCGTAGACTTGATGTGTACGGGATGTTTCATTAAATCTCTTCGACTTCTATAATATTGAACTTCAAGCCAATGATTGCCTGATAGTCTTGTCCGGCTTCTTCCATATCTTCATCATCTTCTTCGAAATACCAATTGATGATAACGCTCGTGCGATCACCCGAAATGGATTCGAGTTTTTTGAATAAATCCAAAATACATTTGGAAGAAGAAGTGTTGAAGTATTCCAATTTCACATCAACGGCCGTTTCGGCAACAGGAGCTTTCCCGTAAGCATCGATCCAATCGTTCAGTGGTTTGTAGAACTCGACAGAGTTTTCAGGAATAGAACGACCTTTTAATTCGAGTTTTCCGGCTGCTGCATCAAAGTTGATCGAAGGTGTTTTTGCAGATCCTTCTAGGTGTAAGTTTTCCATAACTGTTAATCAATTTTAATATTCAAACAGAAAAAGCTGCTGGTATCATTCACAGGTAAAAATTGATACTCTAGCTTATTTCCTGATTTTCTTGCAATATCTATCATCCCTAAACCGGCAGTACCTTTATCGGAAACATTTCCGTTATTGAGTACTTCCTGGTAATAAAGTTTCAGTTCGTCTTTGTCCATGCCATTAATGGCTACCAAACGTCTTTCCAGCTCCAAACCACTTTCGCGATCAATATAATTACCAGTACTGATCACAAACTGATCATCTTTTTTGGCAATCATAAACAAGGCCGATTTGGCTTCAATTCGCTCAATGTTACGATCAACAGATTCTGCACCGTCATCGATGTGGTGGTACAAATTCTGAAGGCATTCTACCAATACATTAAACACCTTCTTCTTGGTTTTTGGCGATTCGTCCATGTAATCCATTTTTGATTCCATGATCGAGAGCACCGAGGTCAAGAGATCCGATGTAACTACACCCTTAAAGGAAAGCAAAATATTTTCGCGTTCCATCGTTTGGTACAATTCGTAGATGTCGTTTTTTATCATCGTTGCTTCATTCGAAGTGTGACAAATATAATAATCCTGTCGAACTTATTATTGCATTAATAGAAAAAAAGCGGGCAATGGTAGAAATTAGTTGTTCAACGCCTAATAAGTGACTTTCAAGCAGAACCATCACTCATTTTCGACTGAAAACCGGAAAAACCAACACGCGTTTTAGTTCGAACGAAAACACATTTTTCCGACTACCGATAAATTTGGTCAGCAAGCTAAATCCGTAACCTGCCTGAAATAAAAACTGTTTTCTATAATGAATAACAAACAGCGTTTTCTGCCGAAAAGAAGTCATATTCGAGAGCGAATGAATGATCCATTGTCCGCGCATTAACCCACGCATAAGTCGGTCGTATTTATATCCACTCCCCTTAAATCGATTGAGCAACGGCGGAAAAGGTGCATCTTTCCAATGGGGGAATTTTGTACGAGAAGCACTTCCGGGAACCTCACGAACATTCAAATAATTACCTTGTAATTGCACAATCCGTGTTCCGGGAACTGCTGCCAATTGCCTGAAATGACGGTACCAACAGTCGATTCCTTCATAAAAACGAACGGTCTCCAAAAAAAGTTCTTTTTCCATCCATTTTCTGCGGATTACCACATTGCTCCCCACTCCTATCACATATTGATGTGAAGTTACCACACGCATTGGGTCAAGCATGTGGTAAGCATGTTCTCCTATCGGTTCGAAATAGTGGCGCAATGCCCCAAAATTCGGATAAGCAATCCCACTCGGGAAGAGTTTTACACGCATCGCCACCAAATCGGCACCAACGTTTTCAAACAAGTCGGCAATCCGCTCAAAAAAATCGAACGCATACAAATCATCGGCATCAAAAAAGGTAACTACGTCTCCGGTTGAACGATCAAAACCGGCATTTCGGGCGGCAGCAATTCCTTTATTTTCCCGTAAACGCACCAACTCAAAACGAGTATGATTCAAAAAATCGGTGGGAGCATTGTCAAAAAACGCCACTACTTCTTCGGCGCTTCCATCGGTGCTTTTGTCATCAACCACAATCACTTCGTTCGGCCATTTGGTTTGATCTACAATGGATTGTAGCGAAGCTTGTACATAAGGTGCTTTATTATAAAGCGGAATAATCACTGAATAGTTCATCTGTTAGATTGTTGGTTCTAAAATTTGGGTGGTAAAACTAACAGACACCATAAACTAAGAAAACAGTAGAAATACCTGTTTTTAATCCTTGACCATTTTTAAGGAATACTTCAGGTGATAATTCATCATTTATAATTCAAGAATCCCTAAAGAAAACCGTATTTTTGCCGTGCAATGCAGACACAGAATACAAACGAATGGTTCGCTTCGTGGTTTGACTCCCCGTACTATCATCTTCTTTACCAGAATAGAGACGAGGATGAGGCTGCAGATTTTTTGACGCTTCTTACTGCCCACCTTCGATTACCCAAAACAGCTCATTTACTTGATTTGGCCTGCGGTGCAGGAAGACATTCGCGTGTATTGCATTGTTTGGGATACCGTGTTACGGGATGCGATCTTTCACCCAATAGTATTCATGAAGCGCAGGAAAAAGCGACGGAAGGCATGGACTTTTTTGTGCACGACATGCGCAATCCGCTTCCGGGAAACTATGATGTAACCTTTAACTTGTTTACCAGTTTCGGGTATTTCGACAATGTACTTGACAATGCCAAAGTGCTAACGAGTGTTTCCAATGCGCTTACGGAAAATGGTTTATTGATCATTGATTTCATGAATGCCGAAAAGGTGATTCGCGAATTAAAAATGCGTCAGGAAATCGTCCGTGACGGAATTACATTCCACATAAAACGCGAAGTATCTAATGGGAAAATTGTGAAAACCATTGCATTTGAAGCCGAAGGACAATCGCATTTTTACCAAGAAAAAGTACAGGCACTCGACCTCATCGATTTTCAGCAATTGTTGGGAAATGCCGGTTTTGACATTTTGGAAACATTTGGCAATTACACCCTTCAACAGTACAACCCGCTGCTTTCGGATCGCTTAATTTTGATTTGTAAAAAACGATGAGTGAGTTACTTCTCAATGCCTTTTTTCTTATTCTTTCGGTAGTATCCGGTGGATTGATCGTACTGTTTCTGGAACGCAAAAATCAGCAACAACTCATCAAATTATCATTGGCATTTAGCGGTGGCTTCTTACTTGCGATTGCTTTTACCCACTTTTTACCCGAACTGTATGCCGACAACTCCTTTTCGATTGGTGTTTGGATCTTGATGGGATTTTTGGTGCAGTTGTTTTTGGAATATTTTTCGGGCGGAATCGAACACGGGCACATTCACGTGCACGGACATCGAAAAATTCCCTACGCCTTATTACTCTCACTTTCGGTACACTCCTTTATTGAAGGAATTCCGTTGGCCGGTTTCGGACATGAATCCAGTCACGATCACCACCACCACGAATCGTTGTTACTCGGAATTTTGCTGCACCAATTGCCGGTGGCTATCGCGTTGATGACCTTGTTACGTCAATCGAACCTGAGCTTACAAAAAAGTTGGTTCTTACTGGGGGTTTTCGGCCTCATGACACCAATGGGTATGTTTCTTGGTTGGATCATGGAAAG
>Ga0302292_1002047_pt1 | contig 12338 bp, 10 predicted proteins | sample III_Fen_N2_1_FD_194553 | JGI IMG/M metagenome (GOLD analysis project Ga0302292, IMG submission 194553) | Peat permafrost microbial communities from Stordalen Mire near Abisko, Sweden - III_Fen_N2_1 | ecosystem: Environmental > Terrestrial > Soil > Wetlands > Permafrost | place: Sweden: Abisko...
AATACAACTCATTCAGCAATTCATAAAACTCAATTATGTCTTGTGGAGTCTTTGCTTCTTCAATCGTAGCACCGGCCTTTAATGTCAACTTAATCTGACGACGCTTACTGCTATTTAGCTTTTGAAAAGCTTCGTCAAGATTTGATGTTTTGACATGAAAATTTAAATGTGGTAGGTATTTAAATCCTGCCGATTCGATGGGAGTACGAAAGCGTGAATAATCGTTGTAATTCCTTATTTCTGTGTAAATTGCTTTTTTAGAAAGAACCTGTGCTACATGTTTCAATAGCAATGTAATAGAAGTCTGCGAAATAGTAGTATCTAACAATAAACCACCCGGTACAATGGCTCTTCTACTAAAGAATCTTTTCAATGCACCACCATCTGATATGCTATATCCACAAACTACTCCCACTAACTTTTCATCTTCCGAAACACCGAAAACAAAAGGGTGTAAAAAAGTGAGTGAAGCATAGAAATCGTAACAAGCCCGGGTTTGAAAAAAACTTGCTGTTGGTGAATGTTGAACTAATTCCTCCCATTGAGCAGGATCAATATCATTTATGGAGGAGTGTAGAACTGTCATTAGTTTTGAGTATAATTCACAATAATGCAAAGATACAAAAATTGTTTAATTTATTTCCTGGAATTTGTTTAGCAGCGTATAGTTTAGGATGGTTTAGTCCCTAAAATCTCACTGTAAAGACTCAACAACTTTTCAGCCACTTTTTCATTACTCCATCCCAATTCCAAAATTCGCTTTCTACCTTCCGTTCGCCTACCAAACCTGAACGCCATATTTAGTTTCTCCGCAATTGCTAAAGCATCATAATCTGCAATAAAGCATCCCTCTACCCCCTGCAGCACAAAGGGCACATCTCCTACCGGAACTGAAACAACAGGACAATTGCAAGCCATAGCTTCTTTGATAAACTGCGGTGAACCTTCCGTAAAGCTGGTCATTAATGCCACATCAGCTGCATTCATAAGCAATGATACTTGCGATCGACTATAATTCTTAAGCTCTATTAGCCGAACATCTTGTAACAAAGCTATTGCCGATAACGCTAAAGCCGAATTCTTTACCGCAATATCAAATGCACTTGAGAACAAGACAAGCTTTTGATCCTTATCCAGTCCTAGAAGTTTTCTGGATTCTTCTTTCAAACCTGGAACAAAAGTTTTAGTATCAACACCACAAGGGAGTAAAGTGAAATTCTTACTTAACCCAGATTTTAGTTTATTTTCATTGGATACAAAAATACTATTCGCGGACAATACCATATTCAATCTGGAAAGAATAAACACACCGTAAGTATTTATATCACTACCGTGGTAGGTTGTCACCACTGGTATGTTACGTTGCGTATTAGCTAATAAACCCGACAAACCATAATGGGCATGAATAATATCGGGCTGAAATGATTTTATTTTCTGAAGGAGCAACTTTCTATTTTTCCAATACCCTACCAAACCCTTTCCAACGATGGGATAATAATCCACCTCCACCCCTAATCGCAGCAACGACTCCCCTTGCTCCAGAATAAAAGGAGCTATTTTACCGGAATTTTTGCTGCAAACGACAAGTATTTTCATAGTTGGTAGTTAGAGTAGTTTTTAGTAGATAGTAGGTAGTAGATAGTTAGTAGTTTTGAGTTGGTTGGTAGTAGGTAGGGATCTAGTATATAGTTTATAGTAATTTCTAGTAAGTACTTACCACTTACTTTTTACTAATAAACTACCTACTTCTTACTAATAGCTACTTACTAGCGACCACCTGTATCTACTCCAAACTTTTCAGGGTTACTAAGCATATATGATAATAATTTTCCTACCTCCGCATTTAGTTCAGTAAGTTTAGTATAGCTTTCTTTCGTTATATAGTTGCAATTGAATGAGAAATCAATCCAAACCAAGGTTTCACTATTCTCACCCTGACAGTCAGATATTTTCAGTAAATAATGCTTATAATAATTTCTTTTTCGATACGCTTCTGCCAGATTCGCACAAATTGAGCGCGACGAGCGTCGAATTTGATCTGTCAACGAATACTTTTCTTCTTTCGGAAAGGAAATAGTAATTTCGAAAATCTCACATGCCTGCATAAATGCTTTTTGATAAGCTATTAATGCCTTAAAGCCCTGACTACTTTCACTCATAGATATCACTAAATACTAATTATTGACTACTAACTATCCACTAGAAACTATCTACTAAAAACTACCAACTACCTACTACTATTAAGTCATTCCTCTTCCCGCCAGTTTAAACCAACTCCAGGCAACGATAGCAATAAAAACAAAAGCCATATACCAGGTAAAATATTTCTTTTGTGTATTGGTCACTTTACTTATGCCAAAGGCGGCAAAGACCATCAAAAAAGGTAAAGCAGGCTGATGAAAACGCTCCGACTGAGCAAATGCACTCATAGATATTACAAGTAAATAACCAATAGTAAAAGCTCCCATCGTGATATACTCCCTCCATTTTCCTTCTTTTACGATCCAAATCATTCCAAAGATCACAAAAAAGGCCAGTATATTTTTCACATAATTACCCCCATTAATGATTTTTTGGTTTTCCTGTCCTGGAGTATCAACGATGGTAGGAAAAGGGATAATAAAAATAATGGGGGCAAAAACAGCTCCTGTAGCATATTTGGCATATTTATTTCCATTCTCTCTGACCGACCGCCATTCCATAGAAGTTGCCTGATTCTCCTCTCTGGCTTTCCATACCTGCTCCACCTCCGTACTTAAGCGACTTCCCACAAAATAGCCTACAGTTATCAGTACCCAAACAATCAAAATCATTCGCTTACCCATGCCCAATACCTTTGTGGAGGTGAAGAGTAAGGTAGTAAAGAGAGCAAAAATGGCGGTAGCACCCAGTACCGTTCGAAAAAAGAAAAGCGAACCGGCTAAGAGTATTGGAGGAGCGATTTCTGCAAAATTAAAATTTTTATTCCTGAACATCCAATCCGACCGCTCCATAAAAGCGACGGTTAGTAAGACCATCTCCACCTCTTTGGTATGGAGTCCGGTATATAAAATCAAATTGGGCATCAACATGCAAAATATAGCTGCCATCCGCCCTGTTTCTTCTCCAAAATTGCGAACGGTGAGTTTGTAAATCAAAACACAGGTATAGGCTCCGTACAAGACCTTTAAGAGTCGAGCAATAAAAATAGAATTCCCGGTAAACCAATATTGCCAACCTAAATATAAAGAATACCCCATATCCGAAAAGCGACCATCCAGCGAATCAAAAAAAGGTTTCAGACCATCACCACTGATACAGGAAGATACCCACATAGCAGACTCGTGATAGCCCAGGGCATCACCTGCGTCAAACTCAAAAGGTTGACCGGTCATATAGGTATAGAAAAAGTAACTGAAGACCATCCATACCAATCGAATTACTAAAGCGGTTTTAAAAAGCTGTTTTCCAAATTTTTTCGTTGAAAATTTTCCCCACTGGCGGGTAAATTGGTTGGCAAAATAAAAAAATCCGATCACCTCTACCAATCCAAACACCCACCACATCATCGATAAGGCATTTTTAAAGAAAATAAGGTTACAAAACACCAATACAATTAGGTAGAGTGTGATGGCTTTTGAAGTGAAGTATTTGGGGAAGTAGGTTAGCATTTGATAGTTAATAGTTAATAGTTGATAGTTGATAGTTATGTGCTTGGAACTATTTCTATGAACTAGATTATTTTAAGAATAATATATTTATCATCAAATAATTAAAAGACAAATGACTCATGTTGTGTATTTCATGCCCATAACTGCATCTGCATTTTAGTTTTTGACTTGCCGTATTTAAAGTTGCGTAAAAGTAATATTAAATTGCTGAATCATATACAGCCTTAATCTCATCTGAAATTGTTTTCCAATTGAATTTTAAAGACTGTTTCTTATCATTTACCTCAATTTTTTTTTGTAAGTATGCATTTCCAAGTAATTCAATTATCTTCTCACTAAACAAATCAACATTACCAAACTCAGACAAAAGACCATTTTTAGTATCAATCACGACCCATGGTACTCCTCCTACATTTGTAGACACAATGGGCAAACCCGCAGCCATTGCTTCACAAAAAACTATACCCTGAGATTCTTCTTCGGTATGTAACACAAATAATTCAGCTTGACTATAGAAATTCAACATTGCGTCATAGCCAATATTCGGATATATAGTTATATAGTTCTCTAATCCTTTTTCTTTAATGCTCTGTTGCATTTGAATATAGTAATCTGAATCTGAGAGTGCCCCTAAAATAGTCAATTTCACTGTCGGATTATCTTTTACTACTTTCGCCATCGCTTCAATCAAGAATAAATGTCCTTTTCGTTTACTAATACTTCCTACAGAAAGCAATTGACCTGGTTGAATTGTTCTTTTTAACTGAAAAAAATCATCGTTTATTCCTTGCGGAATTACTTTACAAATAGGGCATCGCAAAAGTTTTTTTCCCTTTTTATACTGCTGTATGGTCTCTGCCACATAGTGTGTATCCACAATAAATTGTGAACAAATGGATAAAAATAAAAATTCCGTAAAACTATGAGAGAGATATTTTAAGAAATTTCTAATGGATTTTGTTTCACGCCAAGCGTTTTGTTTTTCTTTATTAGCTAAGCCATGAATAGTAACAACTGTTTTAATTCCATACAGTTTAAAAAATAGATAGAGAACAAATGAAAATAAACTGGTTGTGTGGATATGGCAAATATCAGCATGTAATGACCTAATGATAGAAATTATTTTCGGAATCCGAAAAAGTGAAGTATAATTACTTCCCGAACGGGCAAAAAATCTGAATACCTTTATACTGCCCAACTTCTCAATATCATCTTCATTCAAATCAGTTCGAGGGACATCAATGACAATTACTTCCTCAGTCCTGGCTTGCACATTTGCAAGACCATACACCGAAGCCTCAACTCCGCCTTGAATTGTTTTTGAATTAACTGGAAATGAACCAATTTGTATAATTTTCATTCACTATCACTTTTTTATCTAAATCTACAATTACAATATTATCAAAAAAAATCTACAAGTTACACTCCCAACAATTCTAATGATTTTATTGGCGTTCCATATTTCTCCCAATATAGTCGAGCCCCATTTTCTAACTTTATTCGATAGGTTTCATCGTTCATAATTAAAAGAATCGCATTCTTAATCTCATATTCATCATTTGTCACAAAATGGATATTCTCCCCATGTATAAGTGGATATGGTAGATCATTTGACAGTGGTGTTGAAATTATCGCCTTACCCATAGCAAGATACTCTCCTAATTTCCAGCCATGGCAGTTCCAAAATGCAGGAGTGTTAAATACAAGGACTGACTGCTTTATCTTATTTACATATTCCTTGATCGAAATAGTTCCTTCAAATATCAAAGGCTTAAAATCCGATTGAATAATCGATTTTTTCGATACCGACAAACCTCCTTCAAAGCAGATATTATCAATAGACTTACACGCACGTATAAAATTTGCACGAACTTTATTCACGCCTTCATCATTTTTATTCCACTCATCACTGTACCATAATGTACTAAGATGAAAAATATAAGGTTGTAAAACATTTGTCAATCTTCCATTAGCTAGATAATCTTTATACGGCAATCTCAGCAACAATTGTCGTTTATATTTACCTGAGAACTTTCTAATATCCGTAATTTTCCAAACTTTTAATGCATTGATAGTCAAATAAAATAAAGTTGGGAATGTTCCCCATAATTGAATCCCAAACGATGGTGGAAGTGAGACTAACTTCGAATGAAACTCTATAGGTGTTTTCTCAAAATTCGCGTTTACACAACCGTAAACATCACACCACTCATAATGATATGGTTTTACTTCAAACGGATCATCATAATGTATTGAGTATTTTGTTGTAATATCCTCATTTATAATTATAAAGTTTAAATTATCACCGCGATCTTTTATATATTCAAAGGGTTTTGAATTGAACTTTATATTTCTAATACCAAATTTATCATACAATCCCTTAATATAAAATCCTGAATAATAAACATTAGCTATTGGATCTATTATAATCTTACATTTCATTTACTCTTCTCTTAATTTGTGAACCTAATCTCATTAACTTATTATATAACAATACAAGTTGTCTCGGTAATAATCTATAATACAAAATATATTTAAATTCATGTTGATCCCAACGAATCTGGGATAAAATTGCTTTGACTTCTTTTTTATTTTTTCCCTTTAGATAATAAGGTAAAAGGCCATAAAGTGCCAATCGCTCATACAAATATACAAAGTCGGAGTTATTTTTTAATTCGCCATAATCAGTAAACAGCATATGTTCCTGCGGTTGATACAACTTCTCTCCTATTGCTCTGTTGGCCAGATCAACATCTTGATGATAATTTGCTAGCTGTTTATTCAGAAAAGCAACAGGCTGCTTTGTAGCGACCCGTATCCAAAGATCAAAGTCTTCACCTAATTTTAACTGGGAATTGAAGCCATTTTCAAGGTCAAATATAGATTTACGGATGATGGTGGCACCCGTCCATAGTGGCATGCAAAGTGTTTTGCTATAGACCTGACAATAATTTATCAGTCCTCTATCAAAATTTTTCTCTACTCCTATCGGGGCTGTTCGTTTCTTACCGTTTTTTACAATAAAATAGCCACTACCATAAATGCCGGCATTGGGATAAGTCGCTATCAAACAGTTCATTTCCTCCAGATAAGTAGGCTCCCAGCTATCATCAGCATCCAGAAAAGCAATATAGTCGTACTTTGCCAACTTTACGCCATTGTTCCGCGCCGTAGATACACCCTGATTTTGTTGCTGAATGACCCTGATCTTTTTATAAATTTCAGGGACATCCACTGATAACTGATAACTGATAACTGATAACTGAGCGTAGCTGTCATCAGTTGACCCATCATCCACAACAATTAACTCAAACTCCTGAAAGGTTTGAGAAAGCACCGACTGTATTGCTCTTTCAATATAAGCGGCTTTGTTGTAGAGGGGAATTATAACTGAAAACAAATTGATTGGGACCTTTAGAGCTGTTTATATCGTTATCAAATGCAAATATACTATTAACTTCTAAATTAAAGCGGTTATAGCATCGTATTATTTAGAGTTCACTGAAAAAACTTTCATTTGCTATATAAATGCAAGACAATTATACTTTACACATAGATTACTAAGAAAGAATTATTATTTTGATAAATTTCTTAAATATTTAATTTCTGACCCCCAACCCCCAAAGGGGGCTCAAGAAAGCATCATCTGTTTGAATAAGAATAGCTATAATATAAGAGGATATGTCTTAAAGCCTCCGTCGGCTGACGGATTAAGAAGTCATAACTAAAAAACGATATTAAATATTGTTGATTACTGAATATAAAATGAGAATGCCTTTTACTGACATTCTCATTTCATCATACTACGGTCCGAATTGATTATTTAAACAATAAGTGTACTTACTAACCGAGTCCAGGGTCCTGCAAGTTCGGGATGTTTAATGTTATACCAACGGAAAAAAATATACAGGTATTTTGTTGAACTTCCTGAACCCAGCGCCAAGGTAAAAGTAGCCTTAGTGCTGATATCCCTGAAAAGACCTGCATCATCGGCTGATGTGGGAGGAGTGGTACCCACTAAATAGGTATACTGTATACAGTCGGCCATGTCGATAATAGATGCATGCGAACTTCCTTCGGCATGGCACTTGAAAGTTGCTGAACCACCACCTAATAGCTGAATAGAGACATTAATCGTTTCCTGAATAGGCTGTACTGCCACGGAGCGCTTAGCTGATCCACTCTTGATATTAAATGTTTTTAAATCCTCAACAGTTACATTCGCCGATGCCGCAATGCGATTTAGCAGATGTTTCGACTGATTGAGATCGTTGAATTCCGTCATCAGATCCTGTAACTGAGCTACTACAAGTGAAGTTCGTGTTTTCTCTTTATCACTGTACAAAACATATAAAGGCTTCCAGCGATCAACAATTCCGGTCAATAAAGTTACCTCCCCTTCGGTTATTGTCAACCGTTCACTGTTTTTTTGAGGTTCTCCGTGATTCAAATAATCTAATGCATTATTGACATACACATTAAATTCAGTAATTGTTTGTGGTACTCTTGTGTTTGGCATATTATTTCTATTTTGCAGTTAATATTAGGTTCTTCCTAAACCCATCATTAGTCCGGCGAGAAACCGTTGCAAATATAGATCATTGATTATCAACTAAAAATAAGTACAAATCCCTTTGTGACAAATACAACTCAAAATTGTGACAAATTTAAAAAACCTGTGACAAACAAAATCAAAAACAGTGACTAAATATAAAATACTACTGGAGAGAATGGATTTTTCATTCGTTCGCTTTTCTAAAATAAGAATAAGAATCGTTCAACAACCATTTTTTCAGATTTCTTTTAAACCGTTCCCCTACAAAAATTTCTATATCTATTCCGGTTATTTTAAAGTTAGTGCTATTTACCGTTAGTTTATCTCTATCCACAAACATCATATTCACCAGAAAAGATCTATGAATACGAACAAACTGAGTATATGGCGATAATTGCTTCTCAGCATACGATATTTTATAGCGCAAATGGTTCTTCCTAATGGTGTCACCCTCCAGACAATAAAGAAAAATATAATTTTCATCCGATCTTATAAGCACTATATCCATTACCCTCACACTAAATTTACAAAAAGTAACGATATCTTTCTCTTGATTCACTTCAAATTTCAATCTATGATCTTTGTTGCGCCACAGTAAATGTCCCACATAGTACAAAGCTGAAAGCAGACTGAAACTTGCAGTGTGCTTTATTGATTTAAAAAAGAAAGAGGCATTCAGCGATTTATCATAGATATAGGAAGCATAAAGCCAATTAGCACTACCGGCAACTACCACCAGGACTGTCAGCATGCCCGTCAATAGTAATACAGATCTTCGATTTAATCGGGTTGGATAAATAATATCGGGGGGGAGTAAAGTAGATGCACAAACAGATTGTCCCAACATAGATAAAACCATAGCCCGAAAGCTTCAATATTTTGTATTGATCGTGCCAGAGCGAGATATTATAAGGTTCGGCTTCGTACAGAAAGAAGGTAATAACCACAATTGCGGCAACCGATATACATAACTGCGTTCGGTTTCTTTTCAATAAAGCAATAAATGAATATAACTGCTTCTGAACAATTATATTCAATCCCTGAAAGTAAGTCATAAAACAAACAAATAAAAAATTAGCGAGAACAAGAGACATAGTTAAATTTAGCCACAAATATAAGGTTAATTATTTATTTTATAAACATTTCAATTCTATATCTTTTACACAATTATATTATTTTAAGTTATGGTTGATTAACGTGAATTCGATATAAAAGCTTGCATATTCTGTCAGGATATCACTAAATATAAAGTAATACTGTTTTTACATTTGCTATATGAGTCGCTAGTTGGGCGAAGTATTGGGAGATATAGGATTAAACCTTATTCGTAATTATTTGCATCTTTAGAATTGATCTCCAGCAATACTCCGGAACAAAGTCTATTTTACACTTGATATCAAGCCATTAAATCGGCGATATTCCTTAGAAGAAAGTAAAAAGATATGTGGGTAGAAGTGAAAGGCCGCGTGGCGGAATAGAAAAGCCATACGGCACTGAATGAATGCCATATAGCACTGGAGAAAAGCCATGCGGCTATTGGCGAGTGCCATGCGGCACTGAAAGAAAGCCATGCGGCACTGAAGGAATGCCACGCGGCAATTGAGAAAAGCCATGTGGCCTTTTAATGTTTGGGGCTGTCAAAAAGACCTTGTGTGTGAGTAGCTGTCATACATATTAGCAATGGTTTACTCATTTCATTAAATATGCATGTCAGACCATTTATTTAAACATTCGCAGATAACTTCTACTTTATCCCATTCCAATACCGGACTCATAGGCAAACTAATCACTTCGCTGTGAATTTTTTCAGTAATAGGTAACGATAAATTATTCATTGATGCGTATGCCCCTTGTTTGTGAGGTGGTATAGGATAATGAATCAAAGTTTGTACATCATTGTCTGTAAGGTATTGCTGTAACTGGTCACGTTTGGAGGTTCGAATTACAAATAAATGCCAAACATTACCAGTAAACAGTAGACAGTTATCAGTTATCAGTGGAAGAGTCAACTTTTCATTATTAATATGAGAACAATAGTATTGAGCTATCTCGCGTCGTCGTTGGTTCTCAATATCTAAATAACGAAGCTTTACATCCAAAACAGCAGCTTGGATTTCATCCATCCGACTGTTTAAACCCTGGTATTCATGAACATACTTTTGCTTACTTCCATAATTTACTAAAGCACGAATCATATTGGCGAGTTCATCATCATTGGTAGTAACTGCACCGGCATCACCTAGTGCCCCTAAATTTTTACCGGGGTAGAAACTAAAACCTGCTGCGTCACCTAATGCCCCACTTTTTTTAATCAATAACTGCTGACTGATAACTGTTGACTGATAACTGAACTCAGCCCCTATAGCTTGTGCATTATCTTCTATGATTTTAAGATTGTATTTTTTTGAAATAGTTTCCAACTCTTCGCTCCAACAGACTCTCCCATATAAATGCACCACCATAATGGCTTTGGTACGTGACGTAATATGCTTTTCGATTAATGAAATATCCAGATTGTAGGTATTAATATCCGTTTCCACCAATACCGGTTGCAATCGATTATCACTGATAGCCAAAATGGATGCAATATAAGTATTGGCGGGGACAATTACTTCATCACCTTCCTGCATCACACCCAATTCAATATATGCTTTGAGTATCAAACGTAATGCATCCAAGCCATTAGCAACACCAATGGCATGTTTCACTCCAATGTATTCTGCTAAATTCGTTTCGAAAGTGTTGAGCTCATTCCCCAATAAATACCAACCACTATCAATAACACGTGCGGTGGCTTCTTTTAATTCTGTAGCATATTGAGCATTGATTTTTTGTAAGTCCAGAAATTTTATCATATTACCCCAAACCCCTAAAGGGGCTTTAAATTAGACATTTTCAATTTTTTATATTTTCGTTCAATCCTTTAGAGGACGTAGTCTATATCACTCTCTGTTCCCCTTTAGGGGTTAGGGGTTATCTTCCTAACAAACTTTGCTGGATTTCCAACCCAAAGTTCATTTGCCGGAATATCTTTTGTTACTACACTTCCTGCTCCTATCATAGCATTTTCGCCTATCGTTACTCCGCCAAGAATAACAGCAGCTGCACCTATCGAAGCATTTTTCTTTATGACCGTTCTTTGCAACTCAAAGGCTTGCTTGGCTCGTGGGTATTTGTCGTTGGTAAAAGTTACGTTTGGACCAATCTGTACATTATCTTCCATTGTAATGCCATCCCACAAGTAGACACCACACTTTACGGTTACGTTATTTCCAATCTTTACATCATTCTCGATAAAAGAATGGCTACATATATTACAATTTTCGCCAATAACAGCATCACGAAGTATAACAACATATTGCCATACCCGTGTACTCTCGGGGATACTGCTCGACTGAACGTCGGATAAAGGATGTATCATTTTATAGATATTAGAACAAAGATAAAGAAAGCCTATTTCTTATATTTTAAAAACTCATTATAATCCCGAACATAGTCTGCTTCATCATATTTATGTGATGCCAACACTAAACAACTGGAGCCTGACGAAAAATTCACTAATTCACGCCAAATGCCGGGCACAACATATAAACCCTGATAAGGTCTGTTAAGAGTTATTGTTTTCTTTGTTGTTCCATCGTCCAACACCACATCAAAACTACCACTTGCAGCAACAATCAATTGACTAAGATCTTTGTGAGCATGTCCACCACGCTCCTCTCCTCCGGGTACATCATAGAGATAATACACTCGCTCAATATCAAAAGGAACAGCTTGTCGGTTTTCCACAACAGTGATATTTCCTTTTATCCTGTGATTCTTATCCAATTCATTTACACAGCATTCGTTTACGGTTGAAAGAGTAAAATCCGAAAAAGGTGGAATAATCAAACCACTATTTATCAATAGATTGGATTGCACATTGACATTAGCATTAGCAAAGGTAATAAATTCAGCGTAATCCCGGATATAATCATTTTCATTATAGACTGTTGAAGCCAATACCAAAGCCAAAGAGTTTGTTGAAAAATTCTCTAAACTTCTCCAAACTCCTTTGGGAATATACAGTCCGAAGTAAGATCGGTTTAGCGGGAATCGCTTTTTTCGTCCGTTACCTGTATCCACTATTACAT
>Ga0302292_1002051_pt1 | contig 12330 bp, 12 predicted proteins | sample III_Fen_N2_1_FD_194553 | JGI IMG/M metagenome (GOLD analysis project Ga0302292, IMG submission 194553) | Peat permafrost microbial communities from Stordalen Mire near Abisko, Sweden - III_Fen_N2_1 | ecosystem: Environmental > Terrestrial > Soil > Wetlands > Permafrost | place: Sweden: Abisko...
CAATGGCATTCGATTGAAATTTCCATCGTTCTGCCGACACAAATTACGGGAAAGTCACTGAGCATCAATGACTGATAATTGAATGAACTAAATCCTTTTACCATTATATTCCTACCGATTAATCAACAGTTGATTCCAATCAATGTTTTTTAGTTAAACATTGTAACAATTCCTTTATCTTTGATTCATAAACAAAGGCAAGCGCTAAAGTGTTTTTGTTTAAGTTTCTACATAAATTAAGTTTACTGGTTCCGCACGATAAGGCTTTTTCATAGGGTTTGTTATTGGTTGACATTTTTGGTTGTTTTTGAGTTTTTCTTGCGGAACCAGTTATTTAATTTTCATCATCAGTTCCAACACGACGTTTTTTTTAATTGATAAACTGTGAGTCCTAAACACGAACACATTGCTAAAAACGGTCGTTTCAAACGATTCATTCTTCGATTTATACTGTTCGCATTCGTGTTGTATGCTTCCGGTTGTTTGTGGATTTATTTCAATCAGGAAAGCTTGTTGTTTCATCCGGAAAAACTCGCCAAAAACCATTCTTTTACTTTTGAAACACCATTTAAGGAATTCGACTTAAAAACAACGGATCATGAATCGCTCAACTGTTTGTTGTTTTCGGGCGATAGTACACACAAACGCTTGGTATTTTTCTTGCACGGAAATACCGGAAACCTCGAAGATCAGGAAGGTCCGTCGGCATTTTACACTTCACTAGGATATGATTTCTGCTGCTTTGACTACCGCGGATTTGGAAAAAGCTCAGGAAAAATCACCGACGAAGCACAATTTTTCGCAGATGCACGATTGGTCTACAATCACCTTAAAAAGAAGTATCAAGAGGAAGACATTGTGATTATCGGCTATTCGGTTGGAACAGGAACTGCTGCCCTACTCGCTTCCGAAAATCACCCGAAACAGTTGGTTTTACTGGCTCCGTATTATTCAATGATTGATATGGCAGCCATTCGTTATCCGTATGTACCATCGTTTTTAGTTTCCTATCCGTTTGAAACGTTTAAGTACATTCAACAGGTAAAATGTCCGGTAAGTATTTTTCACGGAAAAGAAGACAACGCAATTCCCTACAATTCTTCCAAACGATTAGCCGGATTGATGAAAAAAGGCGATCTTTTTGTGCCGTTAGAGAATTGTGATCATAATGGAATTTCGAACCAACCGAAATTTCAACAGAAAATTCAGCAATTGCTTCAACATTGAGAAACAGGATTGTTAACTCCTACCCTCCTTTTCGCTTCACTTTGTAGCCTTCTTTCTGCAAGAGTTCCATGACTTTGTCGCGGAAATTGCCTTGCACAATAATTTCACCGTCTTTGGCTGTTCCGCCCACACCGCATTTGCTTTTGAGCAGTTTTCCTAGTTCTTTGAGATCGTCATCGGAACCGATAAAACCTTCAACAAGCGTCACTTCTTTACCAGCGCGTTGTTTTTTATCGATGGAAACATACAAGGTTTGCAAGTTGGCTGCAAGCGTTTCCTGCTCCGCTTCTTCTTCTTGATCGTAGCTAAAATTCGGGTTCGTTGAATAAACGATATTGATGCGTTCTTTTTTGTTCTTGCTCATGGGTACTTTTCAATAATGGCCGCTTTCAGGTTGTCGACAAGCAAATAGTCGGGGTGTTTCTTTAATGCCGAACGAATTCCTTTGGGCGATCTGACTTCAAAAATAATAACTTCTTTGCCAGATTGTTTCACCTGCTCTACTTCCGAACGATCAATATCACTGCTGCGGATGCACAAACCGGTGGTTTCAGCCAATGTTCCTGAATTCAAATAACCGGTTGACGAAGCAATATCAAAGTAAACCTTCCAGCCTTTCAGGTAGAACGCGTGCACCCACCCCGGATTATTGGTGATTACGGAAACTTCTGTTAATGAAAAAGGCAACAAAGCCGAGTCAATGGCATTGATAACCGTTTGTTGATTTAAAAATTGTCCTGTGCAGGAATTGTAGTGACGCACATCCAGAAAACACGTTTTGGTTGCAAACGGGAAATCGAGATCAGCCAACTTCAACAGGCCTTCGTTTTCCAGTCCGTTGTAGAAAAGCGTTTTGAGGTAGTCGTCATCGACCGAATTGACACACCCTTCACCCTTGGTATCATCGTTTAGTGTTTCATCGTGAAACAACCACATCGATCCTGAGGCCGAGCATTGAATATCGATTTCAACGCCGTCTATTCCTTCCAATTGAATGGCATAATCGATGGCGTCTTGGGAATTATCGTGATAAGGAGAAGTTTCCGAATCCAATCCTGCCGCGGCATGACCAATGAGTTTTACATCGTTGAATTGCTCCTTTTTCTTGCACGAAAAGGCCAATAAAGCGACTATGAAGATGAATTTATAACGCATACGACCACGATAGTTCAATGAAATGATTCCAGAAGATGAAATGATTCATTTTTTGTTTTTCGGACGACCAATTTTGCTCAACTGCAGGGCCAATTCCGGCTGACAATCTGAATCGACTTCGGTTTCCGGTTCCTACATAAGCGCCCAAATAAGCTTCCTCTTGATAAGTCCATCCATGCGACGATTGTTTGTTGAAATGCAGCGTAGATAAAGACAATCGAGCTAAAGGTCCGGTTTGAATCCAGCGTTTTTTGACCAAATGAAAGCCGTATTGATAGTAGATTTGCGGGTACAATCGCTGTTGAAAAAAAGTCGTATTGACGCCAACGGCAAGTGACACCTGATGCTGGTGTACTCCATTCTCGCGTTCAGCTTGAAGTCCGGTAAAAAAATCGGATGGATGATAGATAAATTGCACTCCAACACGGTAAACGACAGAATCTTGTGCGTTGAGTATAAACCCGAAGAAACAAAACAACAGTGTGATTACCGAACATTTCATGGACAAATTTAGTTTAATCAGTTTTCAGTTTACGAGTTTATTAAGTTTTTAACCAACTGGCAAACTCATTAAACCAAGAAACTTACTAAACTCAGGAACTGATAAAACTCAAGCGCTCATTAAAGTTTCGGACATTTTCTGCAATGAACGCCTTTTCGCTTGTACTTTTTGCAACAATCTTTCTTTTTATCGCACGAGCAATTGGCGCATGATAATTCAAAAACTTGCGGAAGGTTTGTCGGCTGGAGAACGGCTTGCTTCATTGTTATTTAGAATTGTTCTACGCAAAGATAATGGCAAAATTTGAATTGGAGGAGAATTGAATGAAAAAAGCGTAGAGATTTCTTCTCCACGCCTTTAACTAAAAGATTTATTCAGCAAAAAAGCCTTTAATAATCGGATGAGTGACAGGTTCTGCATAAGTAATATCAAAATACCGACAATGCACTCCTTTTATTTGCTTTGGTGTTTTAGAACGGTAGTCTGAGTGCGAAAAATAAATTTTCTGATTCTCTAAACCAACAACCCAATCGTGTTGTTCACCGAGTGATCGTTTAATAGCAAAATCAAGGGCAATGGAAAATATCTTATGTCCTGTACCATCGGCCAAATCACTCTCCCAATCAGAAATCACATTAAAAAACAAACAATCTTCTTGCGGAGTTAACCCTAATAAATCCTTCAATTCATTTGATTTCGGTTTCATTTCAACACACGCTTTTTGCTTCAAGAAAAAATCTGCTGAAAATTGGAAAAACGACAAAATGATTTTGCCTCCAACACCTGGTGTTACTTTTTTCCAAATGCTTAATAAGGTTGCTAATTTTTCACCAGTATTAAACCATCCAACACCATTTGCTCCAGAAAACATCATTACTTTTTTCACCGGAATAATGGTGTTGTTCCGCAATGCAGAGAATCGTTTAGCTACCAAAGCACCTCGGCTTGCAGACAGAATACTAATTGGTTGACTAAACTTATTTCCTTTTATTTTATTTAAAAACCAATCCAGGTTATCTTGTGCGTTTTCTGAAACCGTAGGATGATCAAATGATATGATTTGCTCAAAAACACCATGATCAAGTAATTCATTCAACAAACATCCTTGATGTTCAACATCAAGATAAAGCTTTCCAAAAGTTCCTTTTGTGTTTGCAAAAGTTCCATGAATAAGTAACAAGGTGTTTTTTGAATAATCAATTGGAAGTTCATCAATGTCAGTGAAATAACCTCCGGTATTATCCTTGACTTGTTTTGTGTATTTTTTAATCGAATACTTGTCTTTCCCAAAAATGTAATCGCCAATATCATCCTGATAACGATCTTCACCCATTTTAGGCAAGGTAGTTAAAAGACGAGCTTTGGCTTGCTCAATTAACTCTTCAGGTGTTCCTGTACCGAGTTTATAGGTTAGTATTTTTAGAATGAAAGGCAATGCATGATTTTTACCAATAAAATCAAAAACAGCACTTCTTTCTTTTGTACCATAAAGTGGTATCCTGAACGTTTTCCGATCTTTCTCATTATTCTCTTCCGGCATAATGAAAATAACTTCTGCATCAGGGTCATTGTGTTTATCGGTATCAGAAAACTGCATAAATGTCACTGCACCTTCATCGGGCTTTAAGAAAACCGTGAGCCGCAAATCCGGTAATTTATTGTCTCTATCGATTTCAATAAAACGTCCTAATTTCAAGTTTTGAAAATTAATGAACCGTTCATTTACTTTGATGTCTTGATTATTCAAAAAGGGATTAATGCTATAAATCTCTTCTATTATTTCAAGTGGTTTTCCATCAGAATTAAAGTTTCCATTTTCAGAAAAATCGATACTTCCATCAAATTTCAGCTCTGAATTGTCTGCCCAACCAATCGTTCCCCAGGTAGACGGAATATCACTGTCAATTCCCCTACCTAGTTTTACGTTTAATTGTTCTAGTTGCGACTCAGACATATTACCGGAATCCACTGCTCCTAGCGTGTAAAAAGTTCTGCGATTGAATTCATGTGGTTGAACCACTTTAAAGTCGAGTGTTTTCATTTTAAATAGAGTTTAATTTCTTGTTTCAGCGAGTTTAATATTAATCAAAAAAAGTATTACCTATTCACTCATTGTAAAATTAAAAACCTGATTAAAGTACTCACTCATAGAATACTGTGATTTTTAAATTCCTTGAAAAATGAAACCTTCTCACTGAATTCAGTGAGAAAAGAATCATTAGAAACAGTTAGTTGAAACTAGGGATCACGGTGCACTTTTGGAGAAACTTAAACTTTATTTATTATGAAACTTATCTTCTATCTAACAATTACGTTCTCGGGAATGTTATTTATTTCATGTGATGAAAAGCCAAAAACAACAAGCAAGTTAATTGATGAAGATTCATATGAAGGATATGCTGTTTTAATTGGAGTTAATGACCCAGACGTAATTCACTATGGAAATGACAAAACTGTATGTGGAACTAAAAAAAATGTGATTGGTATTAATTCTCTTCTCAGTAAAACACTTTTTAAAAGAAAAAACATTTATAGGCTTCATAATGATAGTACTAAATGGGATACTGTAGTTTCTATTTTAGAAAGAATAAGGAGTACTATAGATCATTCTAAGAATAATTATGTTTTTGTATATTTTTCTGGGCACGGTTCCGCTTTAGATGTTACAGAAGAAATTTCTACTAACTGTCCTGGCTCAACATATCCCCAAATAAAAAATAAAACAGCTCAATTTTTATGTTTTTTTGACCGAATGGTTCTTAAAACTGAAGTTTTAAAACAATTAGCCCTTTTTAGGAAAAAAACTAAAATATACTTTCTTATTGATGCTTGCCATAGTGGTAGTAATAAGGAGAGTTCTGCTTCTCCAGACCATTCTACAGCGCAAACTCTGCAGAAATATTATTGCTCAACATATAGAAAAGTACTAATAGAAAGCATTGACTATAAATTTGATGGTAAAGCTGATGTATGTATTACAGCAGCGGCTAGTAGTTTGGGTACGACTAGTTCTGGATTGGGTTGTAATCAAACCGAATTTACTGCTGCTTACTGCAGTCAATGGGGAAAAAACAAACCTGGGAATTACAAATCATTTGGCAAAACTGAGTTTTATAATGACCATAGTTTTTTCTTGAATACTTATCCGTTAATTTTTTAAACTATATAATATGACAACAATTGTTTTAACTGAACGACCTGGAAACCATGTAAGCTTTGATTTGGCTTCTTCATCATTTGAGTACATACTGGAATATTCTATAACGCTAAAGCTTCAATTTGGTAATACGCTACATGCTGAATTACAAAGTCAAATTAATACAGTTTATTCTGATACTAACTGGAGCGGAATAGAATACCTTACAATGGTTTTTTTGAGAAACGAGAAACCAACAAACCTACCGGAGCCTCTTCTAAGACTATTCAGCATTGAACCTGATGAGGGTGAGGAGGTTATACCTAATGGACTTGTTGTAACTATGGATCCGTATATGAAAGTACTCCACAAACCAAAAAGAACGACCGGAAAAGTATCAAATACTCTGGGTTGATTCGATCAAGACAAACTTTCACTATCTTAGCAGGGACGCGAATCTTTCAACTCCCTGCTATGTTACGTTCACTGAATTCACTTTTCATTCTTTTATTACTATCCTTTCTTTTAATCTCAGCCAATAAAGTTGACAAAAAACTGTCTAAACTAATTGACAAAAAAAACCAACAAGCATTTGACCTAAAAGATAGCAATCCCGAAAAAGCAAAACTGATTAATAAACAAGCCTTTAAACTCCTTAAGAATGGAGCTGTCGACCCAATTACTAAATCAGATGTCTATAGCGTAGCTGGCAATATCTATTCTCAAAATGGCAACTATGATGAAGCTTTGGGTAATTTTCTAATCAGCTTAAATATCCGGAAACAAACTAGTAATACGCAAAAAATTGCGGATATGATGTTGAATGTCGCTAACACCTATAACAAGTCAAAAAAATACTATTATGCTATTTCTTATTACAATCAATCACTCAATAAGCGGCGAAAATTAAATGAAAGTAAATTGAATCTCATTCCAATATACAATGGACTTACCCAAGTATATGAAGCCGAAAAAGTAAACAAGCGTGATTCTGCTTTTTATTGTTATAACCGTTGTTTAAAAATAATCAATCAACTTCCTGAAGAAGAACGTATCCATAACTACATCTCCGACTTATATTCTAACCTTGGGCAATACTACGAAAGTGATCACAATTATCAAGAAGCAATGTTTTACTATAATAAGACCGTAGATCTTCAACTGGAATTAGATGATCAATACGGCTTAAGTTGGACATATCATCATATTGGAATTGTATTTGATGAACTTCATGATTATCAAAAAGCAAAGAGTTTTTATCATAAAGCTGAGCAACTTGCAATCGAACAATCGAACGTTGAAACATTACGTGATATTTCGGAGTCCTGGATGCATCTCTATTCACATGAACGAAATATGGATAGTATTTCTTTTTACTATCGACAGTTTAAAAAGTTAAATGAAGAGTTCAATGAACTGGAAACCGCCAAAAATGTTCAAGAAGTATCGACGCGATATCAAGTTAAAGAAGAACGGATAAAGCGCAAAAACGCCAACGAACGCAGTGAAATCTATTTTTGGGGCTCCATAATCATTTCCCTCACCTTCCTACTCATCCTCTTCTTCCTCATCCGAAACTACCGCCAAAAACAGCGCATCGCACTCTTGCAAGTAGATGTGAAAAACAACGAAATCAACGAGTTACTCAATCAACAGGAAGCGGCTTCGTATGAAGCCATGCTCGAAGGGCAAGATCAGGAACGACTGCGTATAGCGCGTGAATTGCACGATCGTTTGGGAAGTACGCTGGCAACCATTAAACTAGGTTTACAAAACGAGGCGATTCCACAGGTTCAACAACAAGTGGTCTTGGTGAATACAGCCATTTCGGAGGTGCGCACCATTGCACATGATTTGTCGGGCGGAAACATTGAACAATACGGTTTGGCGGCGGCGTTGAACGAACTCAAAAATACTTTAGATCGCTCTGGGAAAATCACCATGAGCTTGTTTATGGAAACGGTGAACATTCAGGCTTCGCTGCACGTGACCATATACCGGATAGTTCAGGAATTAGTCAGTAATACGCTCAAACATGCCGAAGCGACTGAAATCACACTCCAACTCACCTGCGTAGACGAACAACTAACGGTGATCTATGAGGATAACGGTAAAGGTTTTGATCTCACTCTTTATCAACCCGGTATGGGAATCACCAATATTCGTCACCGCATCGAAAAATGGCAAGGAACCATTGAAATAGATGCGCAACCCAATCGCGGAACTATTGTTATATTAACGGTTCCAATCACTATGCAACATGATTAAAATAGCCATTGTAGACGACCATCAATTATTCAACGAAGGACTCAACTCGCTTCTCACTTCGATTGCTGAATTTGAAGTCGTAGGAAAATTCAACAACGGAAAACAGTTTCTAGCCGATTTACCGGAAGCCGATGTGGTGTTGTTAGACATCAATATGCCCGGTATGAATGGCTTTGAAACCTTGGAGAGCGCACGCAAACTGAACCCACAATTGCGGATTATCCTACTTTCAATGCACAACGACTATACCAGTATTGATCAAGGTTTAAAGTTGGGTGTGAATGGCTTTTTACAGAAAGACACCGATAAAATCGAATTGCAATTGGCCATTGAAACCGTTGTTTCGGGTGAAAATTATTTCAGCAAAGAGGTAACTTCCACAATCATGAAGGGACATCAATCGCCCAACATGCATACGCCTGTGAAATTAACGCCACGCGAAACCGAAATTCTGAAATTGATTGCCGAAGAACTTACCACGCAAGAAATTGCCGATAAAATTTTCGTAAGTACCAATACCGTAGAAACACACCGCAAAAACCTCATTGCTAAAACAGGGAGTAAAAACAGTGTGGGGTTGGTGAAATTTGCGTTGGAGAATAAATTGATTTAATGCTTGATGTTGAATGTTGGATGTTGGATGCTTGATTTTTGATGTGTGTCCAAGGTAAATAGAACATTCCTGATCCTGAATTCAGAATAATTCGAATCGTGTTTACTGTTATCTAAGAGATTTGGAAAATCTTCATCAAAAATCAAACATTAAGCATCAAAAATCTATTTAACCAAAAATCTTCGCTGCCATCCGAAACGTATTCGCGTGCGCCTCAATAATGTGTTTGATTTCTTTGCTGTAGCCTCCTCCCATGGTACAAACTACCGGAATATTGAGTGATTTAGCCGTTTCAAAGACAAACTCATCACGTTTTCGACAACCGTTTAATGTCACTCCTAAACGTCCTAATTTGTCTGAATTAATAATATCAACCCCACTTTGAAAGAAAATAATTTCAGGTGTAAAGTCTTTCAGAATCTGCTCCATCGACGATTTCAATAAATACAGGTATTCAATATCCAAAATGCCATCGTCTAAACCAACGTCTAAATCCGATTTCTCTTTGTACAACGGATAATTGTTATCGCCATGCATGCTAAACGTAAACACATTGGGGTTATTATCGAAAATCTGTGCCGTTCCATTGCCTTGATGTACATCCAAATCAACAATCAAAATGCGCGAAACCAATCCTTGATCGAGCAACCACTGAGCTGCAATCGCTTGATCATTGAGTAAACAAAATCCTTCGCCTCTATCCGAATATGCATGATGCGTTCCTCCTGCAATATTGAGGGCAACTCCTCCGTTTTCCATCGCAAGTTCAGCGCACATGCGGGTTCCTTCCATTATGGTAAGTTCGCGTTCTATAAGCGTATGTGAGTGATCAAACCCGGAAACCCGTTGCTCACGCGAACTGCATTGAAGTGTGAGTAATTTCTCTAAATAAACAGGACTGTGCACACGTGTCGCTAATTCCAGTTCAATTTTACCCGGAGCAAAGAATTGATTTTCGGGAATAAAACCTTCCAACAGTAATTGCTCGTACAACAATTGGTATTTTTCCATTGGAAAACGATGTCCCGCAGGAACAGGGTGAACATAATTGGGCGCGTACGCAACTGAAATTGACATGCGGTAAAGTTAATCAGACTTTTTTCACCACAAAGGCATAAAGGAAATAGACAATTTTGACTTTTTAAGACCACAAAGAGGTTCTACCTAAAGTCCTTTTGTGAACTTAACACAACTAACCTTCAAAAAAAGGTTGTGTCTTTGTGGTGAAAAAAACGGAAATTGTTAAGCCAGCCTATCCAAATCGGTAGAAATGGAGAAAAACAACTGACCATCATCGCACGTATCAAAGGTATAATGAAAACGATCTTTTGATTTCATACGCATGGTAATGAAACCCAAACCTGCTCCTCCTTTTGTGGAAATGAGTCCGTTATTCAATACTTCCAGGTAGAATGACTTTACTTCTTCGTCATTCATTCCATTGAGCTTATCAAGATAAGAAATCAGTTTTTCACGATCGGCCGCCAATACCAAATTGCCAAGAACCACACGGTACTTCGTTTCGTTGGAAGCAACGATCAATAAAGCCGGTTGGCCACCATCCAATGATTCACCATGAATAAGGATATTTTGCAATCCTTCAATCAAAATAGAGAAAACACGTTTGATGAGTGGTTTGCGGTCACCGGCAGAAATCATTATTTCTTCAACGTTTGTTGTCAAACTGTTGATTAAATCCTGATTCAAATCACCAAAATGTGCCAATTGAACGGACTTAAATCCGTCATCGCTCAACTGTTCCAGTCGATGATTTAATAATTGCCGTGTCTCATTGTTAGCTATACTGATCTGCATGGTGTAATGTAACCCTATAAAAGTACAATAACATTTTATTCTGAAATATCCGATTGTGCAAATGGCAGTATCTTTGTTACGGTTTGCATCCTAGAATGATTATTTGGAAGTTTCAACCTGTAAAATACGTTCTTTTCGATACTACTTTTCTAGTGTTACGTGACCGTGCACAACTTCTCGTCCATCATTTGCCGCATACTTAAACTCGATACGATACGTATAAACACCGTTTTGAACTTCGTTCCCTGCGTAAGTTCCGTCCCAACCTTTCAAATAATCCGTTGTTTCAAACACAATTTCTCCCCAACGGTTAAAAATACTCAGTTCATAATCATCCGCTTCAAATCCTGAGGTAAAGATCGGCAAGAAAATATCGTTGATACCATCATCGTTCGGAGTGAATGAATTCGGTACGTAATAAATCAATTCCTCATTGATGGTAATGATGGCTTGAGTAATATCCGTACAGCCGTTAGCACTGATAGCCGTTAAAGTCACGGTATAATTTCCTGCTCCGGTATCCGGGAATTGATGTGTTGGCGATGTTTGAGTAGAACCTGCACTTCCGTCTCCGAAATCCCATGAATACTGGGTGGCATTCAGTGAGGAATTAAACATGGTAGAATAAGTATCTCCTGTTGTCATGATACCCGGTGATGGCGTAAATGAAGCGATCGGCGAAGGATCTACGCAAATAATGTCGGTGAATGTTTGTGTTCCTTCACAACCATTTACAGCAACAACACTCAAGGTCAAATCCACACAACCGCTTTGGTTGAAAGTTACAGTTTGATTTCCCGGTCCGGAAAGCGTGGTTCCGTTTGAGAATTGCCAAATGCAGTCACCGCTATTCGGCGTTGTATTCTGGAAAGTCACTGTCAACGGTCCGCAACCGGATGTTACGCTAGGAACTACCGAAATGGTAAGTCCTGCATTCACGGTTACCGTTAATTGATCCGTACTCGTGCAACCGAAAGCATCGGTTCCGGTAACGGTATAAGTTGTAGTTGAAGCTGGAATAAACGCAACGCCATTCACCACAGCATTGTCCCAGGCATAGGTTTGCGCACCTGTACCATTCAATGTTACCGATTCGCCAGCACAAACCACCAAATCAGGTCCGGCATTTACCGAAGTTCCACTCTGATTGGTCAACGTAGCATTTTGTTGAACTGTACAACCTAAATTATCTTGAACCACAATTGTATACAAACCGGCTCCAAGATTGTTAAATTGGTTTCCGCTTACAAAACCGGCACTATTAAGATCGTATTGCAAAGTCCCCGAACCACCGGAAGCATTTACTGTAATTGATCCGTCGGTATTACCACAAGAAGGATCAATGGTTACAATGGAATTGATCACAGGAACCGGTGAGTCGTTAATAACAACCGATCCGGTTGCCTGACAACCTGAATCATCTAAAACAACGATGTTATAGGTACCTGATGGAAGATTATTAAAATTACTCACTCCACTGTAAGTCAATCCATTATCTATAGAATAATGGTACGAACCCGTTCCACTTGAGGCATTAATTACGATGGATGCATTGGCTTGATTACAGGTCGCATTTACAGGATTGATGAGATCAATTACTGGATTTGGCAAAAT
>Ga0302292_1002055_pt1 | contig 12311 bp, 10 predicted proteins | sample III_Fen_N2_1_FD_194553 | JGI IMG/M metagenome (GOLD analysis project Ga0302292, IMG submission 194553) | Peat permafrost microbial communities from Stordalen Mire near Abisko, Sweden - III_Fen_N2_1 | ecosystem: Environmental > Terrestrial > Soil > Wetlands > Permafrost | place: Sweden: Abisko...
TAAAGCAATAAAAAGTGGAAAATTACCTGAAATGGAAATTATATCAGGTATTCCTTATAATCCTGAAGTTTTTCACTCTTCAATTTTAAATAAAAAAAACTAGGCTTGAAAATTTATTTAATTTTCAAGCCTAGTTTTTAATTGTTTTTCATCCCACCATTTTTTTATAAGTGGAAGAAGAGTGATGATTGTTAAAATGATTTCACATGTTGCATAGCCTGCCTCTTTTACACTCCACCCCATAGAGATAATGGATACCAACATTGAAATTATACTTACAAATAAAAAACCTATATATCCTATCATGTTATATTCAATAACAGGATTTTTAAAAGTTTTTATTGCTAAATATATTCCAACAATACATTCTGAAAGTATTCCAGTTCTTTGTGCCCAATAAGAATCACCTTCACACCATACACAAATACAGATAATTATAAGTATTGCTGTTATTGTTTCTGCCAATTTCCATTGTGTTCTTCCTTGATAAAGAAGGATACAAGACATAATAAGTGACCCAACAGCAAAACCTAATAATAATGAATAAGAATGGTTGTCCTGTTTCATTCCTGAGAACATTGTTATACCATCTAACACTAGATATAAAAACCAAGTAAAAAATGTTTGGCTTTCATCATCTTGTTTTATTAGTCCAACAATGAGGGGTGAATAAGGAGCAATTGCACATACAAAAATTAGCCAATCAATGGCTGCCATTCGAAGTATTGTTTCCATTTTTAAGAGCTTTTTCTAAACCATAATCCTCAAAGCTCTAATTGTCAACATATAGGGGTTCATAGTCTTTTATATTTTAAAGAATCAAGGTATACTATAGTTAATCTATGGAAAAAGAAATTCCTCACAATCGTGACATAACTTACTTTGCTAAGACGAACTTTCGTAGCACTGATGATATCTTTGGAATAAAACGAAAGGACCGTCGTCAGCATATGTATATCCTCGGTAAATCAGGTACTGGTAAGTCTGTTTTACTTTCTAATCTTATTGTTCAAAATATCCAGAATGGTGAAGGTGTTTGTGTTGTTGACCCTCACGGAGAACTTGTTGAGGAAATTTTACATTTAATTCCTGAGAATAGAACTAAAGATGTTATTTATTTTAATCCTGCGGATACAGATTTTCATATTGGTTTTAATGTCATTCAGCTTGATGATCCAAAATATAAACACTTAGTAGCTTCAGGTCTCATGGGAATTTTTACAAAGATTTGGGCGAATGCTTGGAGTTCAAGAATGGAATATATTTTGAACAATGCGATTCTGGCCCTTCTTGATACTCCTGGCACGACGCTTCTTGGAATTCCAAGACTTTTAGTAGACAAAGATTATCGTCAAATGATAATAGGGAATTTGAAAGATCCTGTCGTGAAAGCTTTTTGGGTTCATGAGTATGAACAATGGCGTGAACAGTTTAGAAATGAAGCTATTGCACCGATTCAAAATAAAGTTGGACAATTTCTCTCCACTTCTATTATTCGTAATGTTGTCGGTCAGCCAAAATCAACAATTGATATTTTTAAAATAATGAATGAAGGAAAAATTTTTCTTGTGAACGTTTCAAAAGGACGTATTGGTGAAGATAACTCTGCACTCTTAGGAGGTATGATTATTACCAAGATTCAACTTGCTGCGATGGAACGTGTCCGTATTCCTGAAGATGAACGTAAAGATTTCTATTTATATGTTGATGAATTCCAAAACTTTGCTACAGATGCTTTTGCAAACATTCTTTCTGAGGCTCGTAAGTATCGTTTGAATCTTACTGTTGCTCACCAATATACTGCTCAACTTGAAAATAAGGATGGGTCTAAAGTTCGTGATGCAGTCTTCGGTAACGTTGGGACAATGATTATTTTTCGTGTAGGTGCAGATGATGCAGACTTTTTAGAGAAAGAATTTGAGCCAGAATTTACAGCTCAAGATTTAGTAAACTTGCCAAACTATAGTATTTACCTGAAGCTTATGATTGATGGTGTGACTAGTAGACCATTTTCTGCTACGACTCTTCCTCCTATAAAAGTAGATTTATCACAAGGAGTAAAAGATAGAATCATAGAGGCTTCTCGTAAAAATTACACACGTCCACGTCAAGAAGTTGAAGATGAGATATCTAAATGGAGTGGAATGCTTCAGGTTGGTGATGGTGAAGCAAAATATAAAGCAGATTGTTCAAACTGTGGTAAAACAACCATGGTTCCATTTGAGCCTCAGGAAGGAAGACCTGTTTATTGTAAAGAATGTATGTTTAAGATTAAAAGTGGAGAATTAAAACCTGAAACGGGATTCATCGCTTCAAGGTCTCAAAGACAAGAAGAAAAAGTTTCTACTTCACCACTTGCGGCTTTGGGTATTGAATTTGCAGTGACTGATATGAATTTTAGAGTTTCAAAAAATAAAGAACAAACTAAAAATGAAATAAAACCATCATTGCCAAATAATATTAAAAACAATAATGATAATAAAAATAATTTTAATAATAATAACAATAGGAATTATATACCAAATAACAACAACAATAATAACAAAACTTCCTATCAAAAAACTGATAGGAAACATACAGGCCCATCTCCACTTTTGAAAGGTTTATTAGAAAAGATTGGTATAAACAATAATAATAAAGGACCAAAAGCTCCGGAGGTAGAAGCAGTAGAAGTGAAAAAAGAAGTACCCGTTGCTATGTCTCTTTCAGCTCTTAAAAATGAAATACCAAAAGATATTAAGAAGGACTATGTAGCACCTGTAAAAGAAGCATCAGAAGAAAAAAAAGCATCTTTAAAAGATTTACTTGCAAAGACTGCTAACTATGAAGTAAAAGATAGTGAGATAGATATTCCTATTCCGCAACCAGAATCAAAAATAGAAGAAAAGATTCCTGAAGTAAAAGTTGTTTTACAACCAGAACCAGAACCTAAAACAGAAGAGCCTAAAACAGAAATTAAAGAATCCGCTTTTGCACAAGGCTACAGCGAGGCAAAAGAGGAAAAAGTTCCAGATATAGATAGTGTTGTCAATGCTGATTCTTGGCAGAAACATAAAATAAAGAAAGAAGTACCAGAAGATGTTTTACGAAAAGTTTTAGAATAAATTTTTATGAGCACAAAAAGAATAAAATATTCTATAGTCTTCATTATAATGTTTTTTTCTTTTGTGAAATTAGCACATGCTTCTCTTGAAATTACAGAGATAATGTATAATCCAGATGGAATTGATACAAATAGAGAGTGGGTTAAATTACATAATAACGGAAGTAATACGATAACAGTTATATCTGGAAGATCAGACTCTGCTTGGCGTTTTAGTGATGATATTGATGGTAAAGAGTTACATTTAATAAACAATGAATTAATAATAGCTCCAGGTGAATATGCTGTTTTAGCAAGTAATAAGGATACTTTTATATTGGAACATCCAGAATTTAATGGTCCTGTAGCTGATACCTCAATGTCTCTTAATAATATATCGGGAACAGTTAGAATCTGGGATGGATCTAATCCTAGAATTGTAATTGCTTTTAAAGAATACCCATACAGCGATAATTCAATTATAAATGAAGAAACTAATACAGATAACATTAATAATTCTAATAGTGTAGCAACTACAACAACCACAACTCCAAAACCAATTGAAGTTTCTAAAATTATTACAAAAATTATTTCTCCAAAAATAGTTACGGCAGGGGTTCCTTTTAGTATAGAACACCAGACAACAGGTTTAAATAAAGAAAAAGTAATTTGGGGTAAATTTGTTTGGAATTTTGGTGATGGTATGAAGAAAGAATGGAATACTTCAGACCCATTTTTATATACTTATGAATATCCTGGGGAATATGTCATATCTCTTTCATATTCTGATTCTCCGTTTGATATAAAACCTGATGCAGTAGATAGACTTACAATAAAAGTTGTTCCTTCAGGAGTTTCTATAAGTTCTGTAGGAGATTATGCTGACCCATATATAGAGATTGAGAATAATTCAAATTATGAAATGTCTCTTTATAAATGGATTATAAAAGGAAGTGTTCATTCATTCTTAATTCCAGAAGGAATGGTAATATTACCCAATAAAAAGCTAAAACTTTCACCAAAAATTACAAGGTTTGATTTTAATGATTTGAGTTCTATTTCTATAGTAGATTCATCTGGGCAAGTTTTCGCTACTTATCCAAAACAGAAAACATATACAACAAAAAATTATTCTACTACTAATTCGCAGGATAATATTGTGAAGGGAGATGTTGTAGAAAGTAGTCAAAAAAACAAGAATATAACTGATACAGAGGAAGTTATAAATTTAAATGATCTTGGTGCGAATGTCGCAGGTGCTGGAAGTACTAGTAATGGATTAAATAATAAGAATTTGGTTTATTTAGGTCTTGCAGGAATAATACTGATAGGTATTGTAAGTGTAGTTCTAATTCGTCGCAAGAATGATTATCCTGATTATGTAGAGGGTGGAATAACAGCCAATGATATGAAGATAATCGAGTAAGATAGACAAAATAACATTAAAAATGTAAGCTTAAAGTATGGAAACTAAAATCTGCCAAAATTGCAAAAAAGACTTTATTATAGAGCCGGATGATTTTTCTTTTTATGAAAAAATGAAAGTTCCTCCACCAACATTTTGTCCTATGTGTAGGATACAGAGAAGATGGGCTTTTCGTAATGAACGGGGGCTTTATAAAAGAAAATGTGATTATTCAGGTAAAGAAATTTTTTCAATGTATGCTCCAGATTCTCCTGTTAAAGTTTATGATAGAGATATTTGGCTGTCTGATGTTTGGGATCCAGTGGATTATGGCACAGAGATAGATTGGTCTAAGTCATTTTTTTCTCAGATTTATGAGTTAATGTTGAGAGTTCCTTTTAAGGCTAATAATGTTATTCGAGGAATAAATAGTGATTATTCTAATAATGCAACTGACCCTAAAAATTCTTATTTAGTTTTTAATACTACTGGAGCAGAAGATTGTATGTATTCAAATGGGGTAAATTTCTCACGCGATTGTGTTGACGTGTCTCATATTTCAAAAACAGAGTCATGTTATCAAAGTTTTTGGTTGAGTTCATGTTATCGAACACACTACTCTTCACAATGTGTAGACTCAAGTGATTTGTGGTTTTGTAGAGATTGCCAGGGGTGCATGGACTGTTTTGGTTGTGTAAATTTGCGCAATAAAAATTATTATTTCTTCAATGAAAAATTTAATAAAGAAGATTATGAAATTAAAGTAAAAGAATATAGGCTTCATACGAGAGAGGGAATTAAAAAAGCACTAATTGAGGCTCATAACTTTTGGAAAAAATTCCCTAATAAGAATTACCAAGGAGTAAAAAATATTGAATGTACTGGTTCTTATGTGACTAATTCAAAAAATGTGACGGATTCATTTCTTGTTCGTGATAGCGAAAATCTTAAATATTGTCAGTATGTACAAGAGACTCCAGGATCAAAAGATTGTTACGATTATTCAAATTGGGGAGATGGAGCAGAAATGGTATATGAAGCTATATCTTGTGGTTCTGGAGTTCATGATATAAAATTTGCTTTTTTTACTCAAGAAAGTAGTCATGAAACAGAATATACAATGGCATGTAAAGGTTCAACTAATATTTTCGGTTGTGTTGGTTTAAAGAAGAAACAATATTGTATTTTAAATAAACAATATACTAGAGAAGAATATCAAGAATTAATTCCTAAAATTAAAAAAAATATGGATGAAATGCCATATATAGATAAAAAAGGCAGAATTTATAAATATGGTGAATTTTTTCCATCAGAAATGAGTCCATGGGCTTACAATGAAAGCATTGCTCAAGAGTATTTTCCACTTACAGAAGAAGAAGCAATTTTGGCAGGGTTTCGTTGGAGAAAAATAGATAAGAAAAATTATCAACCAACTTTATTATCGGTAGATATTCCAGATGATATTAAAAAAACAAATGATGATATAACACAAGAAATTATTGAATGTGCTCATAAAGGAGAATGCAATCAAGGATGTACTACAGCTTTTCGTATTATTCCTGATGAATTACAATTTTATCGTAAAATTGGTGTTCCTATTCCAAATCTTTGTCCTACTTGTCGTACTATAGAGAGGCTAAAACTTCGATTAGGAGTAAAACTTTATGATGAAATGTGTATGTGTGAAGGATCAAATTCTAAAAATGGAATTTATAAAAATGCAGTGACTCATTCTCATGGTAATGAAAAATGTATTAATAAATTTAAAACAGGATTTAATCCAAAAGATGGGGATATTGTTTATTGCGAGCATTGTTATCAACAAGAAGTTGATTAAAATAATAATATGAATAATAAACAACAAAAAAATAATAAAGATACTTCATGGAATAGTGTGGCGAGTTGGTATGATGAATTATTAAAAAATGATGATAGCTATCAAGCGAAGGTTATATTACCGAATCTTCTTCGGGTATTAGATTTGAAAAAAGGGGAGCAAGTTTATGATCTTGCTTGTGGGCAAGGATATTTCGCAAATGTTTTTGCTCATGTGGGAGCAAATGTTGTGGCTTCTGATTTATCTAAGAATCTTATTGAGACAGCCAAGAAGAATTCAAAAGAAAAAATAAACTTTTATATTTCTCCTGCACATAAAGCGCAGTTTTTGAAAGATAATTCTATTGATACTATTGTAGTAGTTTTAGCAATTCAGAATATTGAAAATGTTGGGGAAGTATTTGCTGAGTGTAAAAGGGTTTTGAAAAAAGATGGAAGGATAGTTCTTATTCTTAATCATCCTGCATTTAGGGTTCCACAAGGAAGTGATTGGGTATATGAGAATGGAATGCAGTCTAGAATTGTTAGTCAGTATTTATCACCATCTAAAATATTTATAGATATGACTCCAGGTGAGAAGAATCCAAAGAAAAAAATAAAGACGATTACTTTCCATCGTTCTCTTCAGGATTATGTGAAATTATTTTCTAAGAATGGATTTGTTATTACACGTCTTGAAGAATGGATTTCTCACAAACAAAGTGGAGCTGGTCCTCGCCAATTGGCAGAAGACAGAGCTCGTAAAGAAATTCCAATGTTTATGTGTTTAGAAATAAAGAATATATGATAAAAAAATGCACAGGTCTGACCTGTGCATTTTTTTATTTCAATATTTTAATATCAGCACCGATTTTGTTTAGTCGTTTGGCGATTTCTTCATAGCCACGATCAATCATATAGACGTTGCGAAGAATTGAAGTGCCAGTTGCTCCTAGCATTCCTATAAGGATTATCATAGAAGGGCGAAGGGCAGGAGGGCAGACTATTTGTGCACCTTTAAGTGGCGTTCCGCCTTGAATATAAACTCGGTGTGGATCGGTTAGAGTGATACTAGCTCCAAGTCTATTTAATTCTGTGAAGTATATAGCACGATTTTCATATACCCAGTCGTGAATCATTGTCTGTCCTTTAGCTTTTATAGCAATAGGAACGAAGAAGGGAAGATTATCCATGTTTATTCCAGGATAGGGATTTGCGTGTATTTTATCATCTAGTGCTTTTAATTTGGATGGAAAAACTTGTAAATCTATAAGTTTTGTTCTTTCGTTATAAGAATTATATTTTTTTAATATTTTATATTTTAAACCCATCCTTTTTAATTTTTCAAGTTCAAGAGAGAGGAAGTCTATAGGGCAACGTGTAATAGTTAAAAGGGAATCAGTTGCAACTGCTGCTGAGATGAACATCATAGATTCTATAGGGTCTTCACTATTGTAATATTCAACATCCATATTTATATCTTTTACTCCATGAACTATCAAACTAGAAGTTCCTATACCTTCTATTTTTACTCCAAGTTTTTCTAGGAAGAAACACATCTCTTGAACCATATAATTGGCACTAGCAAAATTTATAGTTGTTGTGCCAGTTATTTTTGATACAGCCATTAGTATATTCTCACAAGCGGTATCTCCAGCTTCATACATTACAATATTAGCAGGTTTTAATTTATTATGAGTGATTTTATATTCATTATTTGTTGTTTTGATTTTTACTCCTAAGTCTTCTAGTGCATAAGTGTGAGCTGAAATGGTTCTTTTGCCAAGTTTACATCCAGAAGCATGAGGAATAGAGAAAGATGGGAATAAGTGTATAAGTGGACCGATAAGCATTATGACAGAACGAGTTCTGACACTAGATTCAATATTTATTTTTTCAATATTTATTTTTTCAGGTGGAGTTATTAATACAGAATTATTATCTATCCATTTTATAGATACACCAATACTTTCAAGTATCTCTATGACTCTATAGACTTCTTCTATACGAGCGATGCCGTGAAGGGTAGTCTTACCTTTGTTTAATAATGAAGCACAAAGAAGACCCACTGAACCATTTTTAGAAAAATTGGTTGCAATACTTCCACTTAATTTTTTTCCTCCATTTATCTGAAAATCAATAGATTCATTTATAGAGACTATCTGGTGGTTCAAGACCTCACTTATTTTTCCTAGTATTTCAGTGCTGAAGTTTTGTTCACCTTTTTCCATACGAGCGACAGCTGACTGGGAGGTCTCAAGTTCCTTAGCAAACGCATCTTGAGTAAGTCCTCGTCTTTCTCTTAGTTCCTTTATAAATATACCTATTTTTTGTAATTCTGATTGTTTTTTCATAATTTTTAATATTAATTATAATCTTACTTGCACAGTATATCTCATATATGATATAATTGCAATATGTTAGAGATACAAGAATATGTAGATATTAAAAATTACTCGACGTTAAAGATTGGTGGACAATTTAAGTATTTTGCAGTTATTTCATCAATAGAAGATATTTCACAAATCTATGCTATAGCACAAAAAGATGGAAGATATAAAGACACCCCAATTTTTATTTTAGGAGGAGGCTCGAATATTGTATTCTCTGATGGGGTGCTTAACATCTTAGCTCTTAAGATAGAAATTAAGGGTTTTGAAATTATAAATGAGACAAATGAATATACAGATATCAAGATAGGCGCAGGTGAAATATGGGATGAGATGGTAGAGAAGACTGTAGCTATGAATTTGTCAGGCTTTGAATTTCTTTCAGCTATTCCAGGGACTGTGGGGGCAGGTCCAGTGCAGAATGTTGGAGCTTATAGTATTGAGGTGAAGGATACTCTACTTGAAGTAGAAGTATTTGATACAAAAGAAAATACAATAAAAAGTATTTCTAATAAAGATTGTAAATTTGGATATAGAAATAGTATTTTCAAAAATGAAGAAAAGAGCAGGTATATTATACTCGGAGTATCTTATAGACTTTCGAAATTCATGCCAAGACTCCCTGATTATCCTGGAGTAAAGAAGTATTTTATAGAGAACAATATTAATATTCCAACATTAAGTCAGATACGTAATGCAATTATAAACGTCCGAAAAGAAAAGCTACCAAATCCAAAGGAAATTCCTAACGTTGGTTCATTCTTTGAGAATCCGGTTGTTTCAAAGGATTTAGCAGATAAAATTAAAAGAGAATTTACAGAGGCTAAATTTTTCCCTGTTAATAGTAGCTTAACAAAAATTCCAGCTGGCTGGCTTATAGAAAAAGCAGGACTAAAAGGGAAATCATTCGGTAGTATATCAGTTTATGACAAGAATGCATTGGTCCTTATAAATAATGGTAATGCAACTAAGGAAGATCTCGTGAAAGCCAAAAATGAAATAGTAAGAATAGTAGAACAAAAATTTGGAATTACTCTCAAACAAGAGCCAGTGATGTTGTAATTAAAAATTATGAGACAAGAATTTAAAATTAGTGTATTTGGAATAATAAAAAATGAAGAAAATAGAGTGCTTTTATGTTTAAGAAATGACTATAATATATGGAATTTACCAGGTGGCGGTTTGGAAAAAGGTGAAACTCCTTGGCAGGGAATTATTAGAGAAGTAAAAGAAGAAACAGGTTTAAACATTGAAGTTATAAAGCTTATTGGAGTTTATAGTAAGCCCAATAAAGACGAAATAGTTTTTTCTTTTGAGTGTAATATTATAGATGGAGAATTAATTTTAAATGAAGAAGCTAAAGATATTAAATATTTTTCTCTTGATAAAATTCCTGAAAATACCGTGGTAAAACAAGTGGAAAGGATAAAAGATTATTTCGAAAATCAAAATAAAACAGTTTTAAAAATACAACAAACAGAAAAAACTACAATAGAATTATTGAAAGAAAATAATAAAAATAATTTATAATAATTTTGAGTTTTTTATTTTGTATAAATGGAACCAAATCTACCTTCAGATAATATTTTAACAACTTCTTCTGGATTAAAGATTCTGCCATTCATACATATATAAATTCCTTCTTTTAATTCCTGTGATTTTGCAATAGCATAACCTAAATTAAAACCAGCATCACTTGGAATGAATCCATCAAGGGGTATCATAGAACAAACAAAAACAATAGTTTTATTATGCTCTTTTATATTTGCACTTAAAAATCTTGCTGTGTCAGGTAATGTATAAGTGCCATGAGTAACTATTATTCTTTTTGAGTTACTACTAATTATTGTCTCAAAAATTAATTTTCTATCTGATTCATTTAATTCTCGACTATCTTTCATACACACTTCAGTAAATTCACATTCCTCATATAATTTGAGTGTTTGAATAAATTTAGGTATAGAAGAATGTTCATTTGTAATGACAGTATCTTTACTACCATCATAATGAGAATCTATTGTCCCACCTGTTATTATAAAATGTAGTTTATTGTTTTCCATAAATTTTAATTAATTAATAATTTAAAACAAAACACTGTGTGCCGGAGAGAGGACTTGAACCTCCATCCCTTGCGAGACGCGATTTTGAGTCGCGCGCGTATACCAATTCCGCCACTCCGGCTTGTGTGCCATATTGTATTCTAACAGAAAAACAAGAAAAATCAATTTTGAAATTATTTCATATATGGCGTATAGTGTTTATGTGCAACAGAACTTACTTTCATACATAGAAATTTCAAAAGAAAATTTGATACACAATATCAAGCAATTTAAGGGTTTACTTAAAAACAAGACGAAAATCGCAGCTGTTATAAAAGCGAATGCTTATGGTCATGGAGATATAGAAGTGGCGAAGATTACGAGTCCTTATTTGGATTACTTTCAGGTAGATAGTATTGAAGAAGCAGAAAGAGTAAGAAAGGTTACTAAAAAATCAATTCTTATCTTTGGGTATTTAAATGAAAATGGAATCAAAAGGGCTATAAAAATAAATGCTATTATTTGTGCTTTTGATTTGGTTCACTTATTGAAGATAAATCATATAGCTGGATTATTAAAAAAGAAAATAAAAGTTCATTTAGCGATAGATTCATATTTAGGTAGAGAGGGTATAATGCCACCGCAGGTTCCAAATATTATTAAAGAAATAAAAAATTTAAAAAATATAATTTTAGATGGAGCTTATTCTCATTTTGCAAATATTGAAGATACAATGAATTCTACTCATGCGAATAGACAAATAGAGACATATCATAAGTGTATAGAAATTTTTAGGAAGAATGGTTATAAAGATATAAATACTCATATTTCTGCAACTTCTGGAATTCTTGTTTATGAAAAAGGAGAAAATTTGCATAGTATCGTTCGTTTAGGTATCGGGCTTTATGGTATGTGGCCAAGTGAGCATTTAGAATATTTAAATAAAAAGAAAATAGTTTTAAAACCAGTATTGAAATGGGTGACACATGTCGCTCAGGTTAAAGTTATCCCTGCCAATTATCCTATTGGTTATGGTCTTACTTATATTACAAAAAAGGCGACAAAGATCGCTGTCATACCGCAAGGTTATTTTGATGGTCTTACCCGTTCACTTTCAAATAATGGAGAAGTTTTAATAAAAGGTAAAAAGGCCAAGATACTTGGGCGAGTAGCAATGAATATGGTAGTGGTAGATGTATCTCTAATTAAAGATGTCGTTCCAGATGATGAAGTAATAATAATTGGCACACAAGAGAAGGCTAAAATTACAGCGGAAGAACTAGCTAAAAAGATGAATACTATAAATTATGAGGTTACAACAAAAATAAACGCTTTATTACCTAGGGTCATTGTATAAGTTGCATTTTTAAGAGTTTTATAGTATTATACGCATTATGTCACAAGATAGACTTTTAAAACTTAAGTGTTCTGTTTGCAAAGCTGGCAATTACTATACAAGCAAAAACAAGAAATTAGTTACTAAAAAACTTGCTCTAAACAAGTTTTGTAAAGCTTGCAGAAAAAACACTAAACATAAAGAAGCAAAAATTACAGCTTAAACAAAAAATCCCTTTGGGGAT
>Ga0302292_1002057_pt1 | contig 12309 bp, 9 predicted proteins | sample III_Fen_N2_1_FD_194553 | JGI IMG/M metagenome (GOLD analysis project Ga0302292, IMG submission 194553) | Peat permafrost microbial communities from Stordalen Mire near Abisko, Sweden - III_Fen_N2_1 | ecosystem: Environmental > Terrestrial > Soil > Wetlands > Permafrost | place: Sweden: Abisko...
GACCAAAAGGTATCCTCTTCCGCTCTCATTATCTGCTGATTCAACCGGTTTCGTCTTAAATACAAACGGGAAAAAAGACACACTGTATATCAGACATACGATGATAATAAGCTTTATATCACAAAATTGCGGATTTGCCCCAAACTATGTTATTTCCGGCTTCCGGTACACAAAGGGAATCGATTCTGTAAAGATCACTGATGCAAAGGTTAATCAAAATTCAATTGAGAAAAATGTCAATGACCAAAATATTACTATCTACTTTAGTGCTGCTGCTCATTAGCAGTTTACAGGGTTTTTCGCAGAAGGAGGCTGAAGTCTGGCGCTACGAAGGTCCGCGTGTTGGAATTGATTTGTCTCGATTTATAGTGCCTTATATGCAAACCGGAAAAAGGAATGCATGGGAGATTCAGGGGGATATTCCATACAAGGGAAACTGGTTTCCAACCATTGAAGTAGGAATGCAATGGTTCGATGATCAGCGTGATGCATTTCATTATAAAAATAATGGCACCTATGCCCGTATTGGTGTTGATATGAATATTTTAAAATTCGAATCATTAAAAGATCACGATTTTGTTTTTATTGGGGCGCGGTATGGTTTTTCAAGTTTTAATCAGGAAACTGATGGGATTGCTATTTCAAATTATTGGGGATCGATCACTTCAAATATTCCAGGCAGGACCATGAATGCCCAATGGGCAGAACTTGTATTTGGAATGAAGGGCGAAATCTTTAGTAATTTCTTTCTTGGATGGTCGCTTAGGGCAAAATTCCCAATCATTGTTACCCAGGATCCTAATATGAAACCATATATCATTCCGGGCATTGGAAAAATCACAGGTGGTACTCCATTCGATTTCTCTTTTGGAATTTATTATCGCTTTCCGATATTCAGAACCAAAAAATTACCAAAAGTGATTAAGATGGGCGGTGCCAAGCATCCAAATAAGAATAATGGTGATGAACCCAACAATCAAGGGAATACAAGTAAAACAAAATCGGTTCCCGGAAGATAACAAGGATTGAATTATACGCCTAAGAACAATAATATTTTATTTGGTAATCAATAGTCTGTTTTGTAATTTTGAGTCAAACTCAAACTTAAAATCCGTAGTTATGAAAATGAAACTGACGATTTTGAATTACCCGTTATCGATGCTAATGTTTGTAATGCTTACAAGCATCTCTTTCAAAAATGATGTTGTCTTAATTGATCAACCCAATACTCCGGTTTCCGCAACTGGTACTGTAACTGATAAAGATGGAAATGTTTATAAAACAGTTATCATCGGCAATCAAACATGGATGGCTGAAAACCTGAAAACCACCAAATACCGGAACGGTGATCCGATACCCCAGGTTCTTGAGAATGCAAAATGGGGAACTTTAAAAACCGGTGCTTATTGTTTCTACAATAATGATCCGACCAAAAAAACCACTTATGGCGCGTTATATAATTGGTTAGCAGTTATTGACAAGCGAAATATCGCACCTGCTGGGTGGCATATTCCTACCGATCAGGAATGGGCCACTTTAACAACCTTCCTGGGGGGGAGAGACCAGGCTGGCGGTAAATTAAAAGAGACACTTACAACTCATTGGCTGGATCCCAATACTGGCGCTACAAACAGCACTGGATTCAGTGGTCTTCCTGGAGGCTACCGCAATAGTGCCGGTGTATCCGATAAAGCTGGTTATTGCGGAGGCTGGTGGTCATCGACAGCGTACTCAACCACCGTTGCCTGGTATCGGTATACCGATTATAGCACCAGTAATCTCTATAGTTGCAGCGGCTTTAAGAATAGCGGGTTTTCAGTCCGTTGTATCAAAGATTAGTTCCATTTTAAGTTATTATCTTTCGAAATTCAGATGGAGTACCTTCCCCTTATTGGTGCGGTAGCACTTTTAAATTTATTGGCAGCCATCAGTCCGGGACCCGACTTTGTGATGACGGTGAAAAATTCGCTTTGTTATTCACGCCGGGCGGGTATCTTTACCAGTCTTGGCATTAGCATAGCCCTTGGTTTTCATTTGATCTTCTGGGCAGCTGGAATTGGACTTATCATCTCGAAATCAATTGTGCTGTTCTCCATCATCAAATATCTTGGAGCTGGTTATCTGATTTTCATTGGTATAGGATCGATCCTTGCTAAAGGGTCTAAGTTGGATATTAAGGAAGAACCGGTCGGGACTGATCTAACGCGTTTACAGGCATTCCGAATGGGCTTCTTTACCAATATATTAAACCCGAAAGTGACCTTGTTTTTCCTGAGTATGTTCACCTTTGTGATCAGTAACTCAACACCTGTTTATGTGATCCTTACGATTTCTGTGATCATTATTGCAACCGCCTTTATTTGGTTCACAATCGTTTCTGTATTCCTTACAAACCAGCACGTTCAAAGGGTCTTTCTTAAATATGAAAAGATCATCAACAAAACATTGGGCGGATTATTGATACTTATCGGGATCAGGATATTACTGCCATTCTAAATCAAAAACGACTGAAGATTTTCAAATTCATTACCAATCAGGGTATACCCATGATTGTATAATCCCAACCGTTTTTCAAGGTTTTTTTCTGCTCGTCCGATTGAGAATTCCGGAGAGGGAGCGATCACAAATAATTTTCCTTTCCGTTCCATTTGTTCGCAGAAATCAAGTGTCTGATTGTATTCTTCATTCCTTTTCAGCATAGTCTCCAGAAATTCAGGATGTTTTCGGAATATAAATTTTAAAATGGGTTTGAATCTCATCTTCCCTTTTCGGTAACCCCTCGGACGTGTCAGTACAACCACCACTTTTTCATGTTTACTCAGGGCATATTTTACAGGAATAGAATCAGAAACACCGCCATCAAAATATAATTGCCCCCCGATATCGACTGGTTGTGAAAGGAGCGGGATACTCGATGATGCAACAAGCACCTTGTCGACTCCGATATGTGCCATCTCCGTTTTTGAAAAGACAACGCTATTGCCAGTACTCACCGAAGTCGTTACAACATCAAATTCTGTCGGATTTTTATAAAATGCCTGTTCGTCAAATGGAACAAGTTTTGACGGAATCTCTTCAAAAATAAACTTCATATTGAAATACGACCCTGTCGTAAAAAGGTGGCGAAGTCCCATATAACGCTTATCAGAAGGAAATTCAACATTAACTTTCCGGTTTCTCCCTTTTTGTTTCGACACATAGGATGCACCGACGCATGCACCAGCTGATACACCAATTACCCTGTCAAAATTTAATTCTTTTTCAATTAGGTATTCGAGCACTCCGCCAGTAAAAGCTCCGCGAAGTCCGCCACCTTCGAGTACAATACAGGAATTTTTCATATCAACCTCTTTTGATAAAATACATCAGCAAAATTATGAATTAAAGATCAGGTTTTTTCTCATTTAATCAATCTCAAATTCACACATAAAAAAACACCTACCCATTTTACAGGATAAGTGTTTGATTGTTTAATCAGAATGATTTTATAAAAATTGGGACACGTTTATTTTATCGAAAACGAGTACAGGTATTTGTATCCCCATAACAGAAGGTCGTTGCCTGTTATAATTGGCGGTGCCTCAAAAGTATCATCCAGCGCATTCTGCGAAATCAATTCAAAATTACTGCCAGCTTTTATCACATCAACAACACCTGTTGCTGCAACATACCCATAACCCAGATACTCCTCATTTGCACCGGGGAGTAAGCTGTATGTGGTTGTAACGATAAAAAAATGTCTGAGTTGGGATTTTCAGGATTAAATGATTTGCGGGATTATGGTATCGTGGGAATCCGGGAAGTAGGGGTAATCGTGACTTAAATTGGGAGGTTTTTAATGTACGCTTTAATATCTTTATCGGAAATGTTGTCCCTTTCAGATTTATCGTAAATATCAATCAGGTATATTTGTTTGTTTAACACATACACAAAAGAAATAACACGAGCCCCGCTACTTTTGCCTTTGCCCTTGCTGGTTATAGCCATGCGAATTTTATATATATTACTGCCTAAAGAAGTTCCAAGCATTGGGTTTTCAAGTAGTTCAGCCCTAAGTTTTATAAGGTCGTCTTTTAGGGAATGGTACTTTTTAGCAAGTTGTTTAACTTCCTTATTGAAATTATCGGTAGGTATTATTTTATAACTCATTGAGCAGGTCGTCAAAAGAGTTAGGCTTTTTCTTTCCCTCGGTAATCAGTTTTACCTCATAAAAAGCATCTGTAAGCCCCTCAAAGAAGGTCCGTTTGTCTTTAAGTTTTTTGTATTCAGCTAAGTCTCGTTGTATCTTTTCCCATTCATTTAAAGACAAAAGAACAGCATTTTTATTGCCTTTTTGATCGGTTATATATTGAAGGTGCAAACTCATAATATTCAGCTTTTAAGTTGTATCCAATTCTGTATTATTCTGTTGACAATACTCATCATTTAATGAACTGAAAATTAACAATCTCTTTCTTCAACAAAAATAGTGAAACAAAGTCAATAAATAAAACTCTTGAAAATTTCAACACAACAACAAGCCGGACCATAAGGTAGGGCTTGCTGTGTGGGATAATGTCTGAATCAGGATTTGCAGGATTAAATGATTTACAGGATTTTGGATCGTGGTAATCAGAATGATTTTATAAAAATTGGGACACGTTTATTTTATCGAAAACGAGTACAAATATTTGTATCCTCTTAAAATAAGGTCGTTGCCTGTTATAATAGGCGATGCCTCAAAAGTATCATCCAACGCATTCTGCGAAATCAATTCAAAATTACTGCCAGCTTTTACCACATCAACAACACCCGTTGCTGCAACATAGATCTTATCCTTATTGCCTGTTGGCGATGAATAAATGCTGTTTACACCATTCAGTTTCTGATTGCTGTAGATCACTTTCCCATCTTTTGCATCAAGGCAGGTCAGCATTCCGTTGTTCGCTTTCAGAAAATATAATTTCCCATCCATCAGTAGCGGACTCGGCGTATAAGGTGTATCCTGTTTATATTCCCACAATATAGCAGGAGTTCCGGTCACATCACCTGTTGCTTTTGCCAGATCAATTGCTTTGAGCATGTTACCCATGAATCCACTCATCAGGTAAACGATCCCATCACCATAAACCGGACACGGAATAACGTTGCGTGTTAATCCGCTACATTCCCAGATGATCTCTCCCGTCTCCGAATCGTAACTTCTTGCTTTATTAGTGGCGCTTGTGATCACCTGCGTCTTTCCGTTAATATCAACAACTAGCGGTGTTGCCCACGAGGTGATCTCTTCGCGGTCTTTCCTCCAGACATCTTCACCGGTTTTTTTGTTTAGTGCATAGATGCAGGATTTTCCCTGGTGATCCCATTGAATAAATATTTTGTCCTTGCTAAGAGCCGGTGAACTCCCTTCGCCAAAGCTGGCCACGATCTCCATTTTGCCGAAGTTACGTTCCCATTTAATATTTCCTTTCATATCGAGACAGAACAAACCACGCGAACCGAAACAGGCAAAGATATTTTCTCCGTCGGTCACAGGTGAATTGGAAGCCCAGCTACCGAGTTCATGTGTTCTTTCAGCCGGAAGTTCTTCTTTTACGACCGTTTTCCAATTAATTTTTCCGGTGTTTTTATCAACCGAAATCACCATAAACTGATGAATAAATTCGGTCGAATTGGATGCCATTCGACTGGCAGCCGATACAACCACCTTCTCCGGTTTTTTGTCGGTCGCAACAGCTGTCATAACAATTACCTGGTTTCCCCATACAACCGGTGTGGCCTGACCTTTGCCCGGAATTTCGATCTTCCAGTTTAAATTCTTTGTTTCGCTGAATTCCGAAGGGGTGTTGCCACCCATTACTGACCCAGAATTATATTGTCCGCGCCATTCGGGCCAGTTATTGGCATTCGAAGCTTTTTTCTGGGCTTTTGTTTCTGTTAATGAAATTGATAATAAGAGCAGAACGCAAAAAGATGCGATAACGAATCGTGTAAGTGATCTTTCCATAACGGGGTTTTAGCAAATTTTTTATTGATTTTAAAAATTCAAATTTTTAGTTGGACACAAATCGCGTCGAATCGTTTAATGAAAAGGAATATTAATTGTAATTAATAACAAAAACCCGGATCTACCTCATTTACACCTTAAAATCGACATGCGGATTTAATGTGTAAATGTAGGGAATCTGGGTTAATGAATAATCAGGAAATGATTTTTTAGTTAAAGCATTATTTCACTAAATCTTAGTTTAAAGAAAACTTAAACTTCCCAATATCAATAACATCTTTCTTATTATCGAGACGAATTGTCACTTCCTTTCTCTTTTCATCGCTTTTCCCAAAACTTGTAATAAATACCAAATGCAAATTTACAGGGGCAAGTAATGATTGAGAATTTGTTCCATAATAGTTAGCCTGAATAAAATACTCTCCATTCAATGCCTTTTTCAGCATAAATTCTTCCGGCCCATAACCTTGGGTGAAGTCTTTTGAAATCTTTCCGCCATACTCTGTAAGCTTATGATTATAAAAACATTTTTCATTTTTTGGGTCAGTTACCCAAAGATCAATATCACAATTATCATTGTCCCAGGTTAAAATAACACGCATATCGACAGGCTCGTTTTTTATTAAACGTTTGTCAATAAATGAATAATCAATTTTGGGATGTTTTGCAATAATGGCATTAATATCATTCATAGCGATAATTTCAATTTCAAAAAAACGGGTATCCCATTCTTTTTTGACTACTTCATATAGTATTGCAATTGCCTTTTTAAAATCGCCTTTTGCTTCAAAGGCAACTCCTAAATCGCGATACGATTGTGGTTCTTCACCTTTTAATTTCAACACTTTTTCAAAAACAGCAACTGCTTCGTTGTAGACTTTAAAATCCATTAGTTTTATTCCTAAAACACGCAACAATTGAGGTGATTCAAGTTTTAATTCGGCAAGATTCGAAAGAATACGGATCGCAGTATCACGCTTACCCATTTTCTTAAAGAAATCGGAAGCGTCGAGATAAAATGCCGGGGTTTGCTGATACTCCTTTTTTAATTTAAGGTACGTTTGATATTCCTGTCCTGCCGATGCATATTGAAGCACCTTCAAATAGGGCGTTTGCGGATCCCATGCATTAATTTGCATTTCCGAATTAGAACCTACGCTCTTTTTTAAACTGCCATATCCACTCACAACGATCGCGCCACTTACATTAGCACGAGTTTCATTTTGTCTTTCAGCTGAAGCCGGAGGAGGAGGTGGAGGAGGAGGAGGCTCATTATTTGTTTGCACCCCTGGTACAGTCTCGTTGACAATTGTTGCTAATGTTTCTACTCTAACTGAATCTACAACTACAGGTGCAACGTATCGAACTTGAGTTTCGCCTGATTTATGATTAACCACTTTGGGTTTAATTGGGAAATTTGTATTCCACCATTTAGTTTGTTCTGCTGAAAGTGCAACTACTTCATCAATATGTGCTTTAAAATCATCAGAAACGAGTTTTTCACTGTCATTTACCTGCTTAAAATATTCATCCTGCATCTCTTTAGGTGGCGTAATATGATACTTCAGGTAGTCGTTAATCGTTTCGAGAACGATTAATGAAGTGTTCGGAGTAACGATACCATATTCTTTTCCTGTCGAAGTAATTTCTTCTTTGTTTTCATTCTCAAAAATTGATAGCTCTTCTATTTTTTTCTCTGCCCATATTCGCCTGATTAATCCTGAGTCATCCGGATTATCAGTATTGATTTTGACTGATTTGGAGTAAACAATTGTTGAACCGAAACCAAAATTTAATAATACCTCAGCCGAACTTCCTTGCATAATACCCGACAGCGCAAACGAATTATAAAATTGTGCTGATTTTGAAGGATAGATATCAGCAGCTTTACCACTCTTTACCTGCGCAGAAATAAAATGATAGTTCATGTTCATTAGCAAAGATGTAGCTTCTTTGACTGTGAACCTGTTTAAATTGATATATACACCACCACTGCTTTGAGCCAAATATCTCAGGAGATTATGATTGGCCGTGACACTTGAATTTATAGTATATACGATTGATTTTGAGTTTTGAGGTAATGTCTTACCGTAATTTGACATTCCATCGGTAAATAAGAAGACTTCATCGCTTTGAAATTTCGTAAAATCAATATTTCCAAGGGATGTTGCTCCATCGTAATTCATTGTTTCCAAAACCAATTTGAGATCATCTATATTGCCATTTGTTATCTCAAATATCCGGGATTTCTCTGTTTTAATATTAAATGGAATCAGCTCAATCGTTAAATTTCCAATCTGTTTGATATAAGCCTGAAGCAGACTTAAATCTTTATTAATATCACGATTTTGGGCAGAGCTGGAATTGTCCCATAGTAATGTAATTTTTTTGGGTAATTCTATCTGTTTATTGAATTTTTCGGGTCTGATATTCAGGTAAAAATATGAAGATTCGTGATTCTTGTTTTTAAATGCCGTAAATGCCTCAATATTATCATTTTGACGAGGAAAATTAAATGCAATTTGTTTGTTTGGCACAAAATCAGTCAGTACAATATCCGAAACGTAAGAATCGTTCCATTTTTTAAATGACAAATTGGTTAACTCGTTACTTTCATGATCAATGCTAACTTGCTTTTTAACTACTTCAACGTGAACCGTAAAATTCTTGACCTTATCCTTAATATTCAGAGGAAGTGAATATAAATCAACTTCTCCTTTATCTGTAAGCTCTTGCTCATAAGCGATCACAATTCGCCTTGCACCTTTTGCAGGCAGAGGATACACACGCGATCGGAAATTATTTCCTTCTGTCATTTCGAGTAATCCGGGATCAACACCTTTTCTTGTAATTGCTTCAAATGTCTTTCGTCCCTTTTCTTTTTCTACAACAACACCTTCCCGCAATATTCCATTAATATCAAGAGCAAAACGCGATACAGACTGCCCTTCTGCAAGCGGGAAATTAAATTCCCCTTCCATTACACGTGAATTATTATTGTAATAGGTCATGTCAAGGGTCGTTATTGCAATTTGTCCAATAATCTTAATGTCAATTTTTAAATTATCAAGACGTATTGTATCCTCCTCGTTTGCCATAAGGTTACTCACTCTCATTTTTGGATTAACCCCTCTTGTTCCTGACAGCTGGGCTTCAGCTTTTAAAAAACTACAAATGATGATGATTACAAAAAAATTGACGAGTGTAATTTTTAGTTTTTTCATATCTAAGTTTAATTGTTATTCCAGGGTTGCAGGTATTTTTTAATATATTTTGGAAAACCGTACAATACCTCCAATATTAGGTAGATATATTAGGTTGCTCCAGTTTTATATTTTCGACAATGTAGGAATATATTTTTATAAAATGTCAAATGGTTTGTTTTTCTTTTATTACCCATGATTTCACTCATCCCGCATGGGTCCTCGCGGGATTCGTTCAACCGGGGTTATTCACATTTAAGCCTTTCCATGAAATCCCATAACAATGACTTCTCCTCATTAGCATATTAACCCATTAGCACATTCCATCTTCTTCAAATTTTCAAATTGCCGAATTGCCAAATTATCTCATTTTTTTCTCTGCAATTTATTGTTATTATTGTCAGCTATATAATCTGTTAACACTATTAATTCAATCAAGCACATGAACCTTAAAAAAGTAGGATTAATCTTTCTGTCGGTTATTATATTATCGTCTGCCACCTTGCGCGCCGATGAAGGGATGTGGATGTTATCGCTGATTCAGCAACTGAACAGTAAAAAAATGTCAGAGATGGGATTTAAACTCTCTGCCAAAGATATTTATGATATCAATCACGCCAGTTTAAAGGATGCAGTCCTCCATTTTGGCGGCGGGTGTACTGCTGAAATAATCTCGAAAGACGGACTGGTTCTGACCAATCACCATTGCGGTTATGCCTCGATTCAGAAACTGAGTACAGTTGATCACGACTATCTGCAAAATGGTTACTGGGCAATGAACCGTAATGAAGAACTTCCTGTTAAGGGGTTGACGGTTACTTTTCTTGACCGGTTTGAAGATGTTACCAGCGCTGTAACAACGGCAATGAATGCAGTAACCGACCCCAGAGCCAAAGAGGAAGCATTAAGAAAGATATCCGACCAACTGTCGGCAAAGGCTGTTGGAAACAACAAATACCTTCAGGCAAGGGTCTACTCCTTCTTTGGTGATAATCAATATTACCTCATAATCACTAAAATATACAACGATATCCGGTTTGTGGGTGCGCCCCCTTCCTCTATTGGAAAATTTGGAGCCGATACCGATAACTGGATGTGGCCGCGTCACACGGGAGATTTCAGTATGTTTCGTATTTATGCCGATAAGGATAATAATCCTGCTGAATTCTCGAAAGACAATATCCCTTATCAACCAAAAAAATTCCTGACCATTTCGTTGAAAGGTGTGAAACAGAACGATCCTGCGATGATCCTTGGTTATCCGGGAAGAACCAACCGTTTTATGACCTCCTTTGAAGTAAAAGAAACCAGCGAAATTACCAATGCCATTACGATTCTCGTAAGGGGCGTTCGTCAGGATATTTTAATGGCTGATATGGTCGCTGATCCCAAAATTAGGTTGCAGTATTCCAATAAATATGCAGGATCTTCGAATTTCTGGAAAAAAGCAATTGGTATGAACGAGACTTTTGAGAAGCTGAAAGTTTACGACCGAAGGGCAGCCGAAGAAAAGAGTTTCACCGAATGGGTAAAAGCCGATCCGTCAAGAGTTGATAAATATGGCAAGGCATTGGCCGATGTGAAATCAGCAATTGATGGAAGGGCGAAGCTTCAGACGGTCGTGAAATATTATACCGAAGCCCTTGGTTCGATCGAAATAACTTCCGCCTCACAACGTTTGGGTTCCAGACCTGCGGGAGATTTCAATGGAGGGAGAGGTGGAAGACCCGGTTTCACATTAAATCCGGCCGATTTTTACAAGGATTACAATGCCGCTACCGACAAGAAGGTGGCCAAAGCGCTGATTAAACTTTTCAAAGAGAAAGTACCTGCCGCTGAACTCCCCGATTTCTATAAAACAATTGATGCAAACTATCAGGGTAGCATTGATGCCTTTGTTGATACGATGTTCAATCAATCGGTATTTGTTTCGGAAGAAAAATTAAAAACAGCTCTTGCCGGCGATAAAAAAGTGATCGAAAATGATCCTGCTTTCGTAACCGGGAAAAATATCGCTGATGCGATGATGAAATATTACAGGGAACTTGAACAGTATCGTACTTTATATGCGCAGGGACAAAAACTGTATATTGCCGGTATGCTCGAAATGAAAGCCGGACAAGCCATTTATCCTGATGCCAACTCAACAATGCGGCTCACCTATGGTAAAGTATTGAATTACTCTCCCAAAGACGGTGTGATTTATGATTACGTCACCACACTCGACGGTGTGATGCAGAAAGAGGATCCAAAGAACTGGGAATTTATCGTTCCGGCAAAACTAAAAGAACTCTACAATGCCAAAGATTTCGGTCAATATGCGATGAAGGATGGCCGGATGCCGGTTGCTTTCCTTACCAACAACGATATTACAGGGGGTAATTCGGGTAGTCCGGTAATGAACCGAAAAGGTGAACTGATCGGGACAGCTTTCGACGGCAACTGGGAATCGATGAGCAGTGATATTATCTTCGAACCATCATTGCAGCGTTGTATCAATGTCGACATTCGCTACACCCTTTTTATCATGGATAAATTTGGCGGGGCAGGTTATTTACTGGATGAGATGAAGATTTCAAAATAGGAGGAAACACAATGATTTTAAACGGGAAAATAGCACTGGTAACCGGTGCAAGCAGGGGAATAGGAGCCGCCACAGCAATTAAACTTGCTCAGTATGGCGCCAGTGTAGCTGTGAATTATAATAACAGTGAAGAAAAAGCACAGCAGGTTGTTGATACCATCGTAAAAGGCAATGGTGCTGCAATTGCTGTGAAAGCCAATGTCTTTGATAAAGAAGAATCGATACGGATGGTGGCCGAAGTTGAAAAACAGCTTGGCGAAATAGATGTTTTGGTCATCAATGCCGGGGCTAATTTTAAAATCGCCCCGTTTATGGAACAGGAATGGGAAGATTTTGAAAACAAGATTCTCAGGGAAGTTAAGGGGAGTTACTGGACGATCAAAGCCGTTCTACCCTCGATGATAGAGCGAAAAACCGGTTCCATCATTATCGTTTCAAGCAGTCTGTCGCGAAAACCTGGTGTCGGATTTTCAACACATACCACTGCCAAATCGGCTTTGGATGGATTTGCGAAAGCATTGGCGCTTGAGTTTGGT
>Ga0302292_1002063_pt1 | contig 12289 bp, 10 predicted proteins | sample III_Fen_N2_1_FD_194553 | JGI IMG/M metagenome (GOLD analysis project Ga0302292, IMG submission 194553) | Peat permafrost microbial communities from Stordalen Mire near Abisko, Sweden - III_Fen_N2_1 | ecosystem: Environmental > Terrestrial > Soil > Wetlands > Permafrost | place: Sweden: Abisko...
TTTTTTATTTCTTATTATCGCTAAACATCACTACTTTAATAAGCTTATTTTCTTTTCGAAGTTGACCGACAATATTATCGAGCACACCGTTAATGAAAGTTCCACTCTTTTCAGTGCTGTAAGTTTTAGCTATTTCAATGTATTCATTTAATGTTACATTAACCGGAATTGTCGGAAAATCAAGCAATTCGGCTAAAGCAACTTCCATAATGACGATATCCATAAAGGCAATACGATCCAATTCCCAGTTTTTAGTGTTTTTATCAATCATTTCGCGAAGCATGTTAGCTTTAGTCAATACACTTCGCATTAATTTTGAGGCAAATTCAGCGTCCTCCTGATCCTTAAACATAGGCAAAAGTGGCTGATCTTCGCCATTAGCCGAATCAAAACGTTTAATGGTTTTTATGATAAAACTTACAACCATTTCGATATCATCGGTCCAATAAATGTTCTGATCCTGAATTGAATCATCAAGCACTTCGCTCTGGAGAATGATTTTTTTGAAAATTTTGCGCCAAATGTCTTTATCCGCAGCATAACCTGTTTCAGGCACATTCATATATTCGGCATAAAAATCGGAAGATATAACTTCCTCATAAAGTACCTTTATGATTTCGGAATCGTTCACCCAACTCAACTTGTGGCTGGAAATATATTCATTAAATTGCACGTTTTTAGAAAGTTGTGCAATAAATAAATTATCAATAAAACGTGTATTGGGATTTAAATCTTCTTCGGTAGGACGTAATCGATTGCGTTTTGTTTCTATTTTGTCAGCTGCAAATCTGGTAATTTCAACCGATAATTGCAAGAGATGAAAATACAAATCGTACGTTTTTTCGATACTATGAAACAATTCTTTTTCGGCCACGGGCATGGATTTGCCGTCGCTCTTGTAAAAGGAATATAAGATCTGAATAATCTTAATACGCAATAATACTCGGTTAATCATAAAATACAGAACGCTTTTTCTTTAATGCATTTTTCATAATGCACAATTCATAATTCGGTTGCAAAGATAATACTTTGTCTTGTTAATATTGTTTTTAATTATACATATTAATTCTCAATTATGAATTAATTTAAACTATCCACGGAAAACGAAAGCAGCTTTCGTTATACAAACAATAGTCAGCATTTCCATTCACAGCAAGTGTTTTTATAAGGGCAGCATCAGATAATAACTCCTTGGCACATTGTAGCGTGGTACCAGTTTTCACCCGGTCATCAACTAACAAAATGCATTTTCCTGTATAATCGAAGTCTATATCGGCAAGCAATTTAGGTTTATCGTATAATTTATTTTGCATGGCATCACGCAAATTTAACTTCAACAAATGAAACTCACATCCCAACTTCTGATTAACCATTGCCGCAGGAATAATACCGCCATTGGCAATAGCTACAACCATATCAAAGGTGTCGATAAATTCTATCTCCCTGATACGGTCCAATACTTCATCAAAAGTTTTATCCATTTTCAGTTCAGGCTTACAAAATTACATTTTCTGATTGACAACATAAATTTACCATTTAGAAATGGCTTTCAGGCAAAAGAAACCACCAACAATTTGAAGCAATATTCCCGGAAAGCCAACACGAATATCCTGCAATGCAGCTGAAAAACTGCTGGTTAGAATAAATTCGGCAATTAGTCCTATTCCCTGATAAAACAAAACGACCAGCAATACATTTTGAATTTTTATTTCCTTGGTTCGGTAAGCCAAAAATGCAGCAGCTGTGGCCATTAAAGTTGATTTTATAAGAATAATTGGCATCATTTCGGATGCGGGCATTCCAAAAAGCAAATGATTAACAATGGGTGAAGCAACAGCAGTTAGCAAACCAGTAAGGAAACCAAATTTATAAGCAGCGATTAATGTGAAAAAATAAATAGGCAATAAAATCATTCCACCCATCGGAATCAAGTGACACAACTGAGGAAACAAAACGTTTCCAACCACAAAAAGTGCTGCGAACAGATATGTTTTAAACTCAGTTACTTTTAATGAGTAAAGATTAATTGAAGATTCCATCTTTGTGTTAATTTAAAGTTAATGATTCAATATTTCAAAGGAACGATCTCAACAAATCAGCATTCAGAGATTTGATATTGAAATGAAACACAAAAATAAGAATATATTTTGCTTTTCAATTTAAAGATCAATTTAATTTGCGTTTTAATTTCAAATATCAGATTATTAGTAGTTTGATTTTAATTTGAAGTGGTTTATTTAGCTTAAATTGCAATTCTAACAAAACCACTACTATTCCGAATAAAATAATTTTACATTAATTCAATAAAAATACCCTAATTATTTGATATATTCAAAAAAAATACAGAAATTTGAGGGCTCATTGTTATGCATAAACAATTAATAATATCTGGTGAATTATGGAAGTAGAGAAAAAGAAATTTGAACTTGAAAAAAAAGACAACGAAATCATTTATTCAAAGGCCATCAAAGCAGGAAAAAGAATTTACTATTTAGATGTAAAAAAAAGTCGTAACGAGGATTTATTCCTGGCTATCACCGAAAGCAAGAAAAAAGTAGTTGGTTATGAAGAAGATGCGCAGGTAACTTACGAAAAACATAAAATATTCCTTTACAAAGAAGATTTCGATAAATTTATTGAAGGATTGGAAGATGTGGTGGGTTTTATAAAACGAGAGCAAGGTGAAGCCGAACTGCGCAAAGAACCTGTATATTATGAAGAAGCTCTGGATGAGGTGGAAGCCAAGCCAAAGAGTTTCTTTGACAAATTCAAATTTTAATACAAAATATAACATCAATATAAAACCAAAAGTCAGGACTACAAATACGTCTAGATTTTTGGTTTTTGCATATAATTACCTAAAAATGAAATCATTTGCAAGTGATAATTATTCAGGGATTCATCCTTTAATACTGGAAGCCATACAAAGGGCAAACATTAACCATGAAATTTCGTATAGTGATGACACATTTACGAAAGAAGCTAACCAACTCTTTGAAAAAGAATTTGGCAATGTAATGGTATTGTACACATTCAATGGTACAGGGGCAAATGTCACTTGTTTGAAATGCTGTACATTACCTTTTCATGCGATAGTTTGTTCGGAATATGCTCATATTTTGGTAGATGAGTGTGGTGCACCTACTCAAAGTATCGGCAGTTCGCTCCTACCTATGAAAACACCTGACGGAAAACTTACGCCAGAATTGATAAAACCGCTTCTGAGCAGATTGGGAAATGTACATAATACTCAGCCAAAAGTGATTTCAATCAGCCAAAGTACAGAAGTGGGAACAATATATTCGTTGACCGAACTAAAAGCTCTGTGTGATTTTGCTCACGGAAACAATATGTTCGTACATTTGGATGGAGCCCGAATTTCCAATGCCGTGGCATCATTGGGAGTTAGCCTGAAAGCTGCAACGGTGGATTGCGGAGTGGATATTATGAGTTTTGGTGGCACAAAAAACGGGCTTATGATTGGCGAAGCTGTGCTGATTTTCAATGATAAATTAAAAGCAAATGCACCATATTTTCACAAGCAAACTGGTCAGCTTTTCTCAAAAAACCGTTTTATTGCAGCTCAATTCACAGCCTTACTGACTGATAATCTTTGGTTCAAAATGGCTACACATGCCAACAAAATGGCACAATTGCTTGCAGCAGAAGTTTCAAAAATACCACAAGTCAAAATAACTCAAAAAGTGAATGCCAACGCCGTTTTTGCAACCATTCCTGGGAAAATTATTCAACCTCTAAGGGCGCAATATCCGTTTTACGAATGGGATGCTCTGACGCATGAACAACGCTGGATGTGCTCATTTGATACTACCGAAGAAGAAGTGAATGGCTTTGTGAAAACGCTAAAAGAACTACTTACTTAGCTATTGAATCTATTGAAAGTCTTGTAATTTTATGTTTTATACCGACCAAATGCTATGATTCATAATTTTCAAAATAGTTTACTATATGAGAAACATCAGTCTCAAAAAGCCGATGTTTTTTATCGAGAAGTTTTGAAAGCATCTGAAATCAAACGATTCAATTCAGATGACGAACATGATATGGAAATGCAGCGGCAGGATGTAGATTTATTGCTTACAATCAACGAAATCACGTATCGAATTTCCGAAAAATTCAGGGAAAAAGATTTTGGTGATTTATATATTGAAGTATATAGCAAATACCCGAAAACGCTGGGTTGGCTGCATACAGGCTCATCCAATGCGATTCTCTATTTCACACCAAAAGTTGTTTATTGGATAACTCACAAATCACTATCATCTTTCTGTCTCAATATGATCTTTCCACTTATTTCTGCGGAGTGGTATAACGAGCTTTACACCTCACATAAAAACATTTTATCAAAATCCATGACATTAAAAGGCAAATCATTTACCATCAACATAATTCAAGCACACAACAATGATGGAAAAAAATGGGAAACCATCGGAATAAGTTTGCCTTTTGAAGTTCTTGAAATGAATGGCGTTAAAATTAAACGATTTAAACTATAACAATGAAATAATTTGCAGTTTCCCAATCGAAGTAAATCATCTTGAAGCTATACCCTCCAGTAGGTATTTTCATGAAATATATACGGTCAATATACAAGAAATCAAATTTAAAAGCTATTTTTGCATTCAAAAAATTACAAATACATAGTAGAATCAAAATAAAACTATCAAACTGTTTTATTTTTCTACTTAAAATCAATTTATTTTATGTTTAAAGACTTATTTATACGAAAAACGCTGGCAGAACTTGAATTACAGGCAGACAGTAATCACAATTCACTAAAACGTCATCTAACGGCTATGAATCTCACACTTTTGGGAGTTGGCTGTGTTATTGGAGCAGGAATATTTGTGTTGACTGGAACAGCAGCTGCTACTCATGCCGGCCCGGCAGTAGCACTATCATTTGTTATATCGGCGTTTGGTTGTTTACTTGCTGGATTATGTTATGCAGAGTTCTCATCCATGATTCCCGTTTCAGGAAGTGCTTATACTTATGGGTATGCCACCATGGGTGAATTTGTAGCATGGATTATTGGTTGGGATTTGATTTTGGAATATCTGTTTGGTTCGGCCACTGTGGCAGTTGGTTGGTCGGGTTATGTAACTAGCTTACTGGCTGACTTGGGTATTCAAATACCGTCATTAATTTCGCAAAGTCCCTTTATATTTGATGCGAACGGTTGGCATTTAAGTGGATCAATCATCAATTTCCCAGCTGTATTTATTGTTGCATTAATGACAACTCTACTGGTGATAGGCATCAAAGAATCTGCCCGATTCAATAATATAATTGTTTTAGTTAAAGTCACTGTAATTCTATTATTTATCGGCTTTGGCATTTCTCATATCAACGTAGCTAACTGGCATCCATTTATACCATATAATTCACATGATATTAGGAATTACGACTGGTCAAATTTTAGTTTTTTAAAATTCAATCAATATCTATCAATTGACTCAGGCAAATTTGGTATATCAGGAATATTAACTGGAGCTGCAGTTGTGTTTTTTGCTTACGTGGGTTTCGATGCGGTATCCACCACCTCGCAAGAAGCAATAAATCCAAAACGCGATGTACCTCGCGGAATCCTATTCTCACTTTTAATTTGTACCATTTTATATATAGCTGTTAGTTTGGTATTAACCGGAATTGTAAATTACAAAGAATTGAATGTATCGGCACCTATTGCCTTAGCCATTGACCGGGCTGGTCAAAGTTTAATATGGTTGCGCCCGATTATTAAAATTGGTGCCATTGCGGGTTTAAGTTCTGTTGTATTGGTACTTCTTCTAGGTCAATCACGTGTATTTTTTACCATGGCAAGCGATGGATTGCTATGGAAAAGTTTTGCAAAAACACATTCAAAATACAAAACTCCACACGTAACTACGATTGTTACCGGCTGTTTTGCAGCTTTCTTTGCCGGATTCTTCCCAATCGGGCTGCTTGGCGAAATGGTTTCAATCGGGACACTTCTGGCGTTTGTTATTGTTAGCATTGGAATTATTATTTTACGCAAATCCGAACCTGATGCTGTTAGAGCTTTTAAAACACCTTGGGTACCATTTGTTCCAATTCTGGGTGCATTAGTATGCCTACTTCAAATGGTTTCGTTACCTGCTGATACTTGGATTCGTCTGATTGTATGGATGTTGATTGGGTTTGTAATTTACTTCACTTATAGCAGGAAACACAGCCATGCACGTCAAAACAGAAAAAAATAATTTATGATTATCGAAAAACTCAATATAAATTTCAAGGTTTGAGTTAATTATTCAATAAACTTCAATTTCAGATTAAACCATTTCTATGTTTTAAAGTCAAAAGAGGACAGTTTAAATAAATAATAAGTATTAATATCAACATTAAAAAAACTATCATGAAAAAGTATTTAAAACTAGCATTAGCATCAGTATTCATTTTTAGTATGACTGCATTTGCACAAGCTCCTCAAGGCGGTGGCTTCGGCGGTGGAATGAGACAACAACAGCCTCCAAAAGAAAGAGCTGAGGCTTTGGCCAAAGATTTGGGATTAAATGATGAAGTAAAAGCAAAAGTTCAGGCTTTATATGAAAAAAATGATGCTGCAATGACAAAATTTAGAACTGAAGTAACTAGAGACAGTCCTGATTTTATGGAAAAAATGCAAGCTATGAGAGCTGCTCAAAACGCCGAACTAGTAAAAATCATTGGTCAAGAAAATTTTGACAAATATCAAAAATTACAAGCTGAACGTCGTCAACAAATGCAAAATCAACCGAACAACTAATTGTACTTTAATTCGATTGCTCTCTAAAAGACTTCATTTGAATTATTTACTTTTTTTAGACCTAAGACAGATTGAAATGAAGGGGGCGAAAAGCCCCCTTCATTTTTCAAACCGAATTACATCCTTAACATTTTTCACTCTACGCAGAAAAACTAACAAATTATGACCTTACAACAATTAGAATATGTATTAGCATTAGAGAAAACACATCATTTTGTTCGTGCAGCAGAAATGTGTGGTGTCACTCAACCAACGCTTAGTGCTATGATTCAAAAACTAGAAGACGAATTAGATTGCAAGATTTTCGATCGTTCGCGTCAACCGATTGAAGTGACTGAAATTGGCAAACACATTATTAAGCAAGCGCAAATCATTATTTATCAGGCTAATCAATTAAAAGAAAGTGTAAGAACCGAAAAAAACAATTTGGTTGGAACGTTAAACCTTGCGATTATTCCAACAATTGCACCCTATTTATTACCGCAGTTTATTTCGGCATTCAAAAACATGTATCCTGACATATCTTTGAAAGTAAGCGAAATGCACACCGATACAATTATCCAAAAACTTCGTATAGCCGAAATAGATATGGCTATACTATCAACCCCTTTGCTAGACCCAAAAATTCTGGAAGTACCTCTTTATTACGAAAAATTTGTAGCATACATCTCTCCTAATGAGGGAATTTACAATCGCACAGAGCTTTCAGCCAACGATATGCCACTGGACAAACTCTGGGTTTTGGAACAAGGACACTGCCTCCGAAATCAAGTATTTAATTTCTGTAACGAAGAAATTAAACATTTCTCAACTTACGAAGCCGGAAGCATTGATACATTGGTGAAAATTGTAGATTTAAATGGAGGTTATACCGTAATTCCCGAACTTCATAAAGATTTGTTGAGTGAAAAACAAAGACTTAATTTACGCGAAATAACAAAACCTGAAGCTACTCGTGAAATATCAGTCGTAATTCGTCATGATTTTGTACGTGAAGGAATTTTAAATGCTGTGGCAGAATGCGTGAAACAAATAATACCATCTCACATGCTCGACACACGCTTAAAGAAATTTGCAATAAAACTTTAAAAAATTACCTTAACAACTTTGCAAGTGAATCTGACTTGCAGAGTTCTTATTTTTTAAATCTTTGAATTAGATTGTAAGCTTTGAAGATTCCAAGCTCTCCAGCTTTGCTTAAATCGGCCAACCCTTTATCATTCTCACCAATAAACAGATAGGTTAATCCTCGATTAAAATACGCTTCAGCAAAGTCTCCATCAACTTCTATAGCCTTGGTGTAATTTAAAATGGCTGTTTTGAAATCCTTTTGCGAACAAAGTATGTTTGCCTTGTTGAAATATGCAAAAGAGAAGTCGGGATTAAGCTGATTTACTTTATTCAAATCGACAATTGCCATATTCATATCTAATATTAACTGACCATCATTAGCCACCTTCTGGCTTTTTGCTTTATCATCAATTATGGTATTAACATCGGCATAATTCTTAGTGTAATCAACCAGTTTGTATCTCAAATTTGCTCTACAGAAATACGCCATCATAAAGCTTGGACGAAGCAAAATAGCTTTATTCAAATCTTCAATTGCACTCTTAAAATCCTGAACCATAGTGGATTCTATTGCTCTTTCAAAATATACATCCGCATCCTGATCGTTAGATTCCAACTTCAACGAAATCTGATTAATGGCATCAAAGTGTTTGTTTATCAATTCGGATGTCAAAGGCAATTCATTATTGGTAATTTTTAGAACAGTACTTAATTTCTTTTCTTTATTATAAAGTTCAAAAATAGGGTAATACAGATTTGTATGCCTAATTTCATCTACTTTTGCATAATAAGTCAATACAAAATTTCGCTCATTAACTACATCGGTATATTTATCCTGAACAGTACCACGTGTGGCTTCCGAATATTTTGAATCAGTATCACTATCATCCATATTCTGAGCAGCAAAACGATTGAACATCTCTGTTTTATTCGATGTAGTTCCTTTCTGAACATCGACAGCCAACTTATTGGTAGCTTTTAAACTTTCCTTATTTTTCCTATTGATGTAATCCTTATTCTTTTCAATATTAACAGCCATTTGTTGATACTTAAATGCAGCTTTCTGATCACCTAGTTTCGCTTCAGCTTGTGCCACACCATAATATGCCGGCAAGAAATAAGGATATTTGGAAATAACTAACTTATAATCATTAATCGCCGATCGATAATTTCTTAAACTTATTTCAACATCAGCCTTTTGCAATAACGCTTCGGTTATTGTTGAATCCAATTTCACAACGGTTGTCAAATCAGATAATGCATTGTTGTAATCCCCTAAATTAGCTCGCAAAAGCCCTCGGTTGTAAAATATCAATGCATTGCTCTTATCAAGCTTTACAGCCATATCATAATCGCTAAGGGCTTGCTTGAAATTCTTCTTATCAACATTAATAATTCCACGGTTAATATAATCTCCGGCAAATTTTGATTTTAATTTAATAGCCTGTGAATAGTCATTATATGCTCCGGCTTTATTATTATGCTGCATACGCAAGATGGCTCTGGCACCCCATGCTGTTGGATTCAAACTATCTCTCCGTATAAATAAATCAAAAGTTTTTTCGGCACTCAAGGTATCCTTTAGCTCCATTTGGTATCTTCCCTTTTCATACAACAAATCAGTTGTTTTCGGGCTTAATTTCATATATAAATCCAAATCATCCATAGCCCCAAGATAGTCTTTGTCCGCACCACGTGCATCCATCCGGTTCATTATCAAGTTCAGATTATTGGGACTGAATTCAAGAGCTTTGGTAAAATCTGCAATGGCATCTTTGTATAATCCAAGTTTACGTCGAACATATCCTCGTGCATAATAAGCATTGGGTATAAACGGATTAATTTCAATGGCTTTGGAGCAATCTTCATCCGCACTTTGATAATCGCCTAATTGAATTTTAGCAATACCACGGTTAAGATAGGGCTCAGCTAGGTAAGGTTTTATTTTTATAACCTGATTAAAATACTGAATTGAAAGCACATAATCCTCGAAATACAATGCATTTTGTCCGATGCTCATTATGCGTTCGGTATTCCATTGTGCCATACTCACAACAGAGCTCAAAAGACAAGCGATTATAACAATTAGCTTTTTCAAGAATCTGTACTTTAGGTTTATTTATTGAATTGCATTTGCTTCGCAACCTGAATTGCCATTAAACGTACTCGGAATATCAAATTGTTCGCTTAAAGAATATCCTAATTCCCTATCGGCCAATACTCTTTTCATATACAATGCCCAAATTGGTAATGCCATACTGGCACCCTGCCCCTGCCCTATGTTATCGAAGTGAATGAAACGATCCTCACCTCCAACCCAAACGCCGGAAACCAACGAAGGTGTGTAACCCATAAACCAGCCATCCGAATTATTCTGAGTTGTACCGGTTTTACCACCCATAGGCATATTCAATCCGTAGACTCTCCGGATTCTTTGACCAGTTCCTTCATCTACAACACCCTGCATCATGTAAATCATTTTATACGAGGTCGTTTCGCTGAATATTTCATGTTTCTGAGGAGTAAATTTCCCAATTACATTTCCATTTGCATCTTCAATTCTGGAAACGTATATTGGCTCTACACGGATACCTTTATTTGAAAATGCTGTATAAGCTCCAACCATTTCGGCAACAGATATTTCGCAGGTACCAAGACAAAGTGATGGTACAGCAGGAATATCACCTGTCACGCCAAATGAACGCATCATTTTCACCATGGCTTCGGGATTATAAATACTCATCAAATAAGCAGAGATCCAGTTATCTGAATTAGTCAATCCCCAACGCAACGAGACTATGTCGCCTACATTTTTCCCTTTTGTAGTGGTTGCAGGTTGCCAAAGCGAACCATCTCCGTTATGCAAAGTGGTGGGTGGTTGCCAAGCAGTCTTATCGCATGGTGACATGCCTTCTTCCATTGCCAGGGTGTACAAATAAGGTTTCACTGTCGATCCTACCTGACGTTTTCCGCCGTTAACCATATCATATTGAAATTGAGAGAAATCAGGCCCACCGATGTATGCTTTCACTTCGCCTGTGTGAGGATTCATAGACATAAAACCGCATCGTAAGAAAAACTTACTATAACGAATTGAATCGATGGGTGACATGATCGTATCAACCAAACCTTTGTATGTATAAACCTGCATTTCAACAGGTTTTATAAACTCATCTTTGATTTCAGATTCAGATAACCCTTCTGTCTTCATTCGGTAATACCTGTTTGATTGCTTCATTGCTCTGGCCATGGTAGCATCAATATCTTCCTGCTTTGTATTCCTGGCAAACGGAGCGTTCTTCTTGTTCTTTTTCTCTTTGAAGAAAGAATTTTGCAATCCTGTCATATGTTCCTTAACAGCTTCTTCGGCATATCGCTGCATACGCGAATCTATGGTTGTATAGATCTTTAAACCATCGGTATAAATATTATAAGGCGATCCATCTAGTTTTTTATTTTTATTACAAAAACCATACAATGGATTCGTTTCCCAGGATTTTTTATCTTGTTCGTACTTATCTTTTTGCCAACTGGCATAATCGCCTTGGTCAGGCTCTTTAGCTGTAAGCATTGTTCGCAGATATTCCCTAAAATAGGTTGCAAGTCCTACTTTATGATCAACTTTCTGATATTTAAGAACCAATGGCAAAGCCTTTAGTGAATCAAACTGATGGTCGGTGATAAAATCCACCTTACGCATTTGGTTCAATACCACATTTCTGCGCTCCTTAGCTCGTTGATTGTATCTCACAGGATTGAAATAATTCGGATTTTTACACATTCCAATCAGTGTAGCAGCCTCTTCAATTTTAAGTTTGGAAGGTAGAGTACTGAAATATATTTGAGCGGCAGATTTAATTCCGATGGCATTATTAAAGAAACCGACCTGATTAAGATACATAGTGATAATCTCTTCCTTGGTGTAAAGTCTCTCCAATTTCACCGAAATAACCCATTCTATAGGCTTCTGAAAAGCGCGCTCAATGAAATTGCCTGCTCTCGGTGAGTAAAGCTGTTTGGCTAATTGCTGCGTAATAGTACTACCACCACCGGCACTTTTGCGCAAGAAAATACCGCGTTTGATTATAGCTCTTGCAACCGACCGACCATCTATCCCTGAGTGGTCGTAAAACCTGGAATCTTCGGTTGCTATCAACGCATTCAGAACATTTTTAGAAATATCGTTGTAATGGACCTCTACCCGATTATTGATATAAAAAGTTCCTAATAACTGTTGATCAGAAGAATAAATCTCAGTTGCAAATTTATTTTTTGGATTTTGTAATTCTTCAATGTCAGGCAAATATCCAATCCAACCGATATTTATGAAAGTAAACATCAGAATAATACTAAAAATACCAAGCACAAAAAGACGCCAAAACCAGCGTTTAAATATTGAACGAAAATCGCCTTTAGGAGCTGCTTTTT
>Ga0302292_1002067_pt1 | contig 12278 bp, 8 predicted proteins | sample III_Fen_N2_1_FD_194553 | JGI IMG/M metagenome (GOLD analysis project Ga0302292, IMG submission 194553) | Peat permafrost microbial communities from Stordalen Mire near Abisko, Sweden - III_Fen_N2_1 | ecosystem: Environmental > Terrestrial > Soil > Wetlands > Permafrost | place: Sweden: Abisko...
ATTTGATTGAACGTACGGGTGGCAATATGCCAACCTTGCATGCTGATGCAGTTCCACACTGGGATTTGGCTAAAAAATACGATTTGATTGATTTTGAATTGGGCGTAAAAATTTCAGGAGCAGGTTTTCCTGTTTACAAAGGGAAAGGGGCTCGTTTGCAACGTGCATTGATTAATTTTTTCCTTGATAATGCAATGGAAGCAGGCTATCTGGAAGTGCAGCCGCCTTATGTGGTGAATGCTGCTTCGGGATATGGAACCGGTCAATTGCCCGATAAGGAAGGACAAATGTATCATTGTACAATTGATGATTTGTATTTGATTCCAACAGCCGAAGTTCCTGTTACCAATATTTACCGCGATGTGATTTTGAACGAAAGCGAACTTCCTGTTAAGAATACAGCATATTCGGCTTGTTTTCGTCGTGAAGCCGGTTCATATGGTAAGGATGTACGTGGGTTAAACCGTTTGCACCAGTTTGATAAGGTGGAAATTGTTCAGATTCAGCACCCAGATAAATCGTACGAGACACTTGATCAAATGGTGGCTTATGTTCAGACTTTGGTCGAAAAACTGGAGTTGCCTTGGCGTATTCTTCGCCTTTGCGGTGGTGACATGAGTTTTACATCGGCTTTGACGTTTGACTTTGAGGTTTTCTCAGCAGCTCAGGAACGTTGGCTGGAAGTCAGTTCAGTTTCAAACTTTGAAAGTTATCAGGCAAATCGCTTGAAATGCCGTTTCAAAGGTGGCGACAAGAAACCTCAACTATGCCACACGTTGAACGGTAGTGCGATGGCCTTGCCTCGCATTGTGGCTGCTTTGTTGGAAAACAATCAAACACCGGAAGGTATTCGTATTCCTAAAGCACTGATTCCTTACACGGGATTTGAAATGATTGATTAATGAGTAAGATTTTATAGAATAAAATAGGGACAGATAAAAAAATTTGTCCCTATTCTGTTTTTGGTAAGTTGGGCTTCTTTACTTTCCCTTCATTTTTTGAAATGAAATCCTTCCAACCGGTATAACCTTTTTCGGATGTTGGTTTTCCTAATTGCAAAAAATGACAATAAGCAGCTGCTAATCCATCTGTGGCATCGAGTTGAGGTAGCATTTGTTCTTTGGGAATACTTAAATAACGGCGAAGCATATCTGCCACCTGTTCTTTGGAAGCACTTCCACTTCCGGTAATGGCCATTTTAATTTTTAAAGGAGCATATTCTGTTATAGGAATATCGCGATATAATGCAGCCGACATGGCCACTCCCTGAGCACGACCTAACTTCAACATCGATTGAACATTTTTGCCGAAAAATGGAGCTTCAATGGCCAAATGATCGGGGTGAAACTCATCAATCAACGATAATGTTCGAGCAAAAATCCGTTGAAGCTTCAGGTAATGATCGGTATATTTCTTCAAGTCCAGCACACCCATTGCCAACATTTCTGTTTTGTTTCCATTGACTTTCAGAATGCCGTAACCCATTATCGTGGTTCCGGGGTCAATTCCCAATATGATGTGTTCTTTCACCATTTATTGAATCAGCTCTAAAACGGTGGTGAAAAACAAAACTTCCTGTCCAAATTTCTCGGAGCAATCTTGCTGAAAGGTAGCGCTGTATTTCTGATTCCACTGTTTCAGGGTTCGAATATCGTTCACATGATATTGAACGGAAAAAGAGGTTCCATCTTCTTTTTCGCCAGTTACGACCCTTGCAATCTGGGGATGAGAAAAATATGTCGATTCGAGCATGAAAGGTATATGCTCATCGCGAACCCATTTGAGCCACGGGCCGTGTACTTTGTCGGAAACCAAGAAAGTTATGTTGTAAATAAGCATTTAATAGGCTTTTGTTGATAAATTTTCAACGCAAAAGTAGTCATAATTTCCAAAACTTCTTTATCTTTGCATTGCAAATTCAAAATCAAGCTCGGGGGTTTAGCTCATCTGGCTAGAGCGCGACACTGGCAGTGTCGAGGTGACCGGTTCGAGTCCGGTAATCTCCACCTTGATTCAAAAAACAAAGGCTTATCGATAATCTCGGTAAGCCTTTGTTACTTGTTATTTAATGATTTCAGCGAAGTCTGTTATGTGATTATCCACATAGGCCGCTATCAATGAGGTCTGTTCCTCTTCAATATCAAAATACCGTTCTTCCAGTTCGTCAAACACCTCAAAATCTACATAGAGCGCATTGAATTCTTCATCAGTGGTTTCTCGTTCAAGTGCTGCCTTGTTCGGATCGTAAATTTCTTTAGCTTTATAAATTAATTTGGAGAGTTCTACTGCTCCAAACTGTCTGATAGCTTTTGCAAAAGGATTTCCGAAAATATAACCTCCATAGCCATTTTGGATCAATTGTACAAAACCGCCATCGCGCATTTCGGTGGTGAAAAAATGCCAAGCCAGCAGCGTGTGCTGATTTCCATTGAGCAGCGGCATCGATTTAGCTGACAATTCACCACCAATTTCTTTCAAATACGCATAGATAAATGCCTGAAGAAATTCATCCATTCCTTTTTCGGCTGCAGCTGCCAATTCACTATCTTTAATCTGAATCATATCTTTGATTTAAAGCAAAATATCTGCACTATAAGCAGGTAATTCTATTTTTATTTTATTTTTGTTATTGCTGTTTGAGATAACAAAGGTATGATTAAAACTTGATTTAAGCTCTTCAATTTTTAAATTTTTTGGAATTTCAACTTCTATTGATTTTGGCTTTGATGAATTGTTTATAAATACAATTGCTTGTTTGTCAAAGTATTTGCGTGCATAAACCCAACTGTCATTTGAAGCTTGTATATTGATAAAGTCGCCGTAAATGAACTGAGAGTTTTCACTTCGTAGGTGTGCAAGTATTGCAACACGCTTCAAAAGAGTAGCTTCACGTTTATTTAGCCCCTCGAATTTCATCATTCGTCGGCAATCGGGGTCATTTGCTCCTGTTAAGCCTATTTCGTCGCCATAAAAAATGACAGGAATTCCGGGAATGGTCATGTTGAAAGTGTGCATTAAGAATAACTTGTCGTAAGCAGTTGAGTCGGTAATTCCAATGTTGCGTTGCCAACCGGCAGCTTTTGAGTCTTCGCCAAACTTTAAATCGCCTGATGCATAGGCTATAAACCGTGGTTTATCGTGGTTGCCGGAAATATTGCCCATCAGATTATGGCTTCCGTAGGTGTATAAGCTTGAATTCAAAATGGCTTCAACTTGTTTCAAATTACTACCGCCCACACCGGCAAATGTGGTGTTAGCAATATCATAAACATTGAAGTCGAATTGTCCATCCAACATTCCAGAAGTTAAGTAACTGCTAATCAAATCGGGACTTCCATACGTTTCTCCTATTTGATAGAGATTTTTTCCAGCGTTGGCCTTTTTGATTTTCAACGTTAGTTTGCGCCAAAACTGCTCAGTAATGTGTTTGGTTGCATCGTGCCGGAATCCATCCGGCTTAAACTCTTTCAACCAATACATAGCTGAATCAGTCATCATATCCACCACTTTGGGATTGGATAAATCCAGCGTTGGCATGAAAGTGTCAAACCAGGTTGTGAGTCGGTAATCGTTCCATTTTTCAGTATTTAAAGTTCCATCGGGGAGGTAAAGCGATGTGGTGTACTGCGGATATTTTTTGTAAAATGGATGTTCTACATGAACATGATGAGCCACATAATCCAACAGAATGTTGATATTATTGGTGTGAGCATCGGTAACTAAATTTTTAAGTTCTTGGTTCGACCCAAAACGAAAATCGACTTTCGAAGAAGAAATCGGCCAATAACCGTGATAACCTGAAAATTTGGTATTCATTAGTTTGTAAAAACCATATGGTTCAGTAGGATTTTGGTTGACAGGAGAAACCCACAAGGTGTTTATTCCTAGTTCTTTAAAATATCCATCGTCTATTTTTTGTTTGATTCCGGCTAAATCGCCTCCCCAATAATCAACTTTGTGATTCACATCGGGACGATTCATGGGATGGTTGTTCAATTTGTCGCCATCTTTAAAGCGATCAACCAAAGCGAAATACATGATTTGAGCTTGTTTATCTTCGCGTGTAATTTGTTTTGAATCAGTCAGTACACCTCCTTTATCTAGTGGAATTAAAATATCGTTACTTACTCCATAATCATTACTTGCCCAAACCCGGATAAACGAGCGGTCGAGTTTTTGAGCTTCAGCCGGAATGCTTATCTGAATTTTACCGTTTAGGTATAGTACGAGTTCATCAGGCAGAAGAAAGTTTTGCCAGTAAACAAATATCTTTTTAATATCATTAGTGGCTGATATTGAGATGGATGAAAGTCCAAACTGATGGGTCGTGAGCTTTGGAAATTTATCTTCATTCCCGGTAATCTGAAGGATAGAATTAAATTTTCCATATCCGTTATCCACTTTTCGGGGATTATTAGAGTTGTGATTTTGTATGCCATCCAACACCATTTGATACAAATAGGTTCCGGGACTTACGTTCAGCGACACTTCGTATAAACCTTTGGAATTCAGCTTTAAATCAGGCGAAAGGGAAGGTGCCCAATCATTCATTTGCCCGGCTATTTGAACTTTTTTGTAACTTATACCATGAGGATTGAAGGTGAAAGTAAAATCGATTTTATCTGTTTTTCGGCAAGGAATAGAATAAGGAGAACCTTTTAGCCAAATTTTTAAATCCACAAAAGGTTCCATATCTTTTGGAACAGAAAGAGTTGCAATTTTTTTATCATTCGACAGGTTACATTTAATTTTTGACGAAGATGTGGTAATCGAATCAATTTGATCCGGATTCAAAATAAAATCTTGTAAATTTACAGCATTGCTGCCAATTTTAAGGGTTAGCAACGAATTAAGGTTTCTATTGTTTATAGAATCTGTCGGTAGTTTCAATTCCGGCTGACAAGCTGTCAATCCAAAAAGGATTATGAAAATAAAATAGTTCTTTCTCATAGAATTATGTTTTGTTCATTTATAAATAATTATAAATGAGTTTTTTATGTGTGTTTGAAGTGTTTTTAGCTTTATTGAAGTTCCAAAATGAAGACGGTTTTGGACGGAATTGAAATAGAATTTTGAACTGAAAATTTCGTTGAACTGGTTATCTCTCTGCAAGAAATTTTACCTGAAAGCATTTCTTTAAAACGAGCAAGATTTAATTCTTTGATTTCCTGATTATTGTTGACTATTACCATAATTGTTTTTTCGTTGTTATACCTGAAAAACACGTAAATTCCATTTTCAGGAATAAATTGTCTCATTTTCCCATTTTGAAGCACGGGGTTATTTTTTCGGTAATTTAGTAGTGTTTTCGTGTAATTAAACACATCGTTTTCGGTGTTTGTTCTACCTTCAGGCTTAAAAGCATTCTGTTTGTCTTCTGTCCAGCCGCCAGGAAAATCAAAACGGTTTCCTTCGTAACTTCCGGCAATACCATCAAGCATAATTTCTGTTCCATAATATATCTGTGGATAACCGCGTGAAGTTATCAATAAGGCTAATCCCATTTTATATTTCAACATATCATGTTTCACAGAAGTTGAATACCGATCAATATCGTGATTATCCAGAAAATTGAGTATCATATTGGGATTTGGATAAACAAAATCCCGAGCATAAAGTGAATAGAATCGTGCCATACCACCATCCCAACTCTCATTTTCATTAAATGCTGAACTTAATACGTCCTTGAGACAAAAGTCCATTACACTTGTCAATCGGGAATCAAATCTATCTTTATTGTTGTTACCTGACTGATAATATGCAATTTAGGCCGGAGTTTTCACCCAACATTCGCCCACCACATTCATATTTGGATATTCATTTCTGATTTCCTGAATGAACTTTGCTGCTGTTTTAATATCGTTATACGGATACGTGTCAACGCGCATTCCGTCAATATTGGCTGTTTCAATCCAAAATGTATAAACTTGACGCAGGTAATCAAAAAGTAAAGGATTCTGAAGATTTAAATCAGGCATATTTGGCGCAAATCAACTATGTGTGAGTTTGTGTAAATCTGATTCAGACGCGTGTGGATCGGTCCATGCAGTCATTCGATAATTGGACGAAGTGTATGTTGAGGTATTTGACAGTATTTAGCCGGCAAATCGTTCATCCACCAGTGTGAAGAACCGCAATGATTTGGAACAACATCGATAATCAGTTTCAGACCGTTTTGATGGCAAGTTTCTGAAAGGCGCAAATAATCTTCGTTTTTTCCTAATCGAGGGTCAATTTTGTAGTAATCCGAGCAGGCATAGTGATGATAGGAATAGTTCGTATCGTTGTTATCAAAAAGGGGAGTAGTCCATAAAGCCGTGATTCCTAAATATGCTAAATACGGTATTTTTGAAATAATTCTTTCAATATCACCACCATGTCTGGCGCCTGGGGTGTTGCGATGTACGCCCTGATGATAATCTGCAATTGAGTCATTGTTTGTATTCCCGTTTGTAAACCTTTGGGCTAATGTTTATTTTAGAGTTTTTAGGTTATGGCAGCAATAGTGATGGTGTTCACAAAATAGTTAAAGATTAAATTTAGATTAAAAAAAGAACAAGACTGTCGTGAGACAGTCTTGTTTTGCATCATGCCGATTTGAGAGTATTAAAAACAAACTACATTACCTTGTTTTAGACAGGTAATGTGATTTGTTTTTGATGTTTTCTATTTAAAGCAGATTGCTCGCGAGTTCCGATAAGTAACTTCTTTCTCCCTTTATGAGGTTGATATGAGCGAAAATATTTTGACCGCGCATACGATCAATCATATAAACCAATCCATTGGAGAACATATCCAGATACGGTGAATCAATTTGCTGAACATCGCCGGTAAATACAATTTTAGTTCCTTGTCCGGCTCGGGTTATAATAGTTTTCACCTCGTGCGGAGTCAGGTTTTGAGCTTCGTCCACAATAAAGAAAGTGTCGCTCAGGCTTCGACCCCGAATATAGGCCAACGCTTCAATAACAAGTTGTTCGTTTCGCTGCATTTCTTCAATCAATCTTATTTCTTTACCCTGATAGGAGAAATTGTGTTTTATTACATTCAGATTGTCAAAGAGTGGTTGCATGTAAGGCGCGATTTTCTGTTTTTCATCGCCGGGAAGAAAGCCTAAATCTTTGTTGCCCAGAGCTACGATAGGTCGTGCAAGCAGGATTTGTTTGTACGATTCGTTTTTTTGGAGTGCTGCTGCTAGAGCTAATAAGGTTTTTCCTGTTCCTGATTTTCCTGTCAGGGCGACTAATTTTACATCATCATCAAGTAACACATTCATAGCAAAAGCTTGTTCGGCATTTCGCGGTTCGATACCGAATGAACGTTCTTTTTCGATGCGTTTCACTAGTCCGGTTTCGGGATTGTAACGTGCCAGAACACTCGATCGTACACTTTTAAGAATGAAGCATTCCTGGGGCTCAATATCGGAAGCAAACTCAAGGTCTTCGAGAGGAATGGTTCCGCCATTTGTATAAAGTTGGTCAATCAGTTCGGCGGGAACGTTTTCATATATTTCGTGATTTTTTTCAAAAACATTAAAGTCAGTCACCTTATCGTTAATATAATCTTCGGCTTCCAATCCTAACGAGAGTGCTTTCATTCGAAGGTTAATGTCCTTGGTAACCAGAATGGTACGCCCTCTCTTTTTCTGTTCGCGAAGCGAGTAGGTGGCAGCCAGTATCCGGTGATCGGGCGTTTTTTCCATGAACGATTTGGAAATAATTTCGGGATAATCTCCACTCGTCAGAATGAAAAGTTTACCTTTCCCTTCGCCCAGATTGGCACCTTTCGAGAAAAGTGTGTCATCTGCAATTAAATCGAGTTCGCGTGCAAACTCTCGAGCGTTAAAATTGATTTGCTCATTCCCTTTTTTAAAATGATCCAACTCTTCCAACACGACTATTGGAATGTAAATATCATTTTCTTCGAAATTATGAACGCATTTGTAATCATGAAGAATTACATTGGTATCCAAAACGAAATTTTTCTTAGCTCCCATATTTTATAACTATTTATAAATGAACGTGTAAAGAGTTTTGAATTAACTTCCATAAATGTACAAATAATATTATTAAAATGAGGTTTCTTCGGGCAATCTTTTGTCAATATATCTTGTTAAACATCTTAAGCCGGATTTTGAGTCCCTAATAATTGTATAAATAGTGCTATCTTTGTATTCATTTTAAAATTAAAGTAATGCCACATAAAATAAAGCCAGAATATATTTTTGAAACGAGTTGGGAAGTGTGCAATATGGTGGGTGGTATATACACCGTTTTATCGACACGAGCCGCTACTTTGCAAGCTACATACGATGATAAACTGATTTTTATTGGCCCAGATGTTTGGGTAGGGAAGGAGAATCCCTTTTTTGAAGAAATCCCTGATTTATATGCTGATTGGAAGGTTTTTACCGAAGCGGAATATAAGCTGAAAATCCGAATTGGGAGGTGGAATATTCCCGGAAAACCCATTGCTGTGCTGGTAGATTTTATGCCTTTAATGGCTATTAAAAATGAAATTTACGGGAAAGTTTGGGAACAAGTTGGAGTGAATTCCATTGCCGCTTACGGCGATTATGACGAGTCTTCAATGTTTGGATATTCCACAGGAATGATTATCGAAAGTTATTATCGTTTCTTTGGTTTGAACGCTGAAAATCAGGTTATAACTCATTTCAACGAATGGATGACTACTTTTGGAGCTTTTTATGTAAAAGCGCATTTGCCGGAAGTTGCCACAATATTTACCACACACGCCACATCCATTGGGCGTTCCATAGCCGGAAATCACAAACCCTTGTATGATTATCTGAATGAATACAACGGCGATCAAATGTCATATGAACTTAATATGGTTTCCAAGCATTCTACTGAAAAGATAGCTGCTCATCAGGTGGATTGTTTTACAACAGTAAGCGAAATTACCGGCATAGAATGCGAGCAATTGCTTGATAAAAAGCCGGATATTATCACTCCGAATGGTTTTGAAGATGATTTTGTTCCGAAAGGGAAAGCTTTTAATTCAAAACGAAAGGAAGCACGTGTGACACTTAGAAATGTTGCCGAAACGTTGCTCGGTCATGCATTATCGAAGGATGCTTTATTTGTAAATACAGCAGGAAGATATGAATATAAAAACAAAGGGATTGATACTTTCCTTGAATCACTGAAATTGTTAAGCAACTATCAGGATTTACAGCGGGAAGTGGTGGTTTTTATCATGGTTCCGGCATATATTAAAGGTTACAGAACGGATTTGGCTTCGGCATTGAAATCAGGAGCAATGTTAGACTCGTGGAATCGGTTTACAACTCACGAACTGCATGATTATCATAATGATAATGTAATGTCAGCCTTGCGTTGGTTTCACTTTACAAATCAAGAGTCAGACAAAGTAAAAGTAATATTTGTTCCATCGTACCTGAACGGCACGGATGGAATTTTTAATAAATCGTATTATGACTTGTTGATTGGCATGGATTTGTCAGTTTTCCCATCATATTACGAACCATGGGGCTATACACCGTTGGAAAGTGTTGCATTCAGTGTACCAACCATAACTACAGATTTGTCGGGTTTTGGACAGTGGGTTTCGCATAAACTTCACGATATTGAAGAAGGTGTGGGTGTTATTCATCGTTCGGATTACAATGGATTTAATGTGGCTGAACACATTGCCGAAATGATTTTTAAATTTAGTAATTATAATGCAGAGCAAATTAAAAGTGTACGAAAAAGAGCTGCGTATATTGCTGAAAAGGCCTTGTGGAAGCATTTTATTCAATTTTACGACAATGCGTATTCCATTGCGCTAACCAATAAAAGCAAAAGAAAATAATATTCACCAAACAAACTTACGCAAACGTTTGATGGGTTAAAGTTCTTTTATGAAGATTTTTGCTTCGCAGTTTGCTTGTTTTTTAGTATTTTTGTGGTATAAATGATATATAATTGACAGTATTTCTATAAAATTATTTAGGTATTGGTTTTATTAACGAAATAATTAGGTGTATGAAAATTAAAGTTAACAACGTAAATGAAAGAAACTTGAAGGAAATTAATGTGCGATCGCATTTGCCTGCAAGTTTGAGTAAGTTGGAAGAAATAGCCCAGAACATCTGGTGGTCTTGGAATACCAATGCTAAAAATCTATTTCGACAAATTGACAAAGAAGCATGGATTGAAGCTTCTTCAAATCCGGTTTTGCTGCTGAACATTCTGAATTATGACAAATTAGTGGCACTGGGTGAAAACAAAGAGTTCCTTGAAAAATTGAATGAGGTTTATACTGATTTTCAAGCCTATTTAAACGTTCCGAAAAATACGAAGACTCCTTCGCTGGCTTACTTCAGTATGGAGTACGGTTTGACTGAAGTTCTGAAAATATATTCGGGTGGTTTAGGCGTTTTGGCCGGTGACTATTTAAAAGAAGCCAGCGATTGCAATATTGATATGGCTGCAGTTGGGTTCTTGTATCGCTACGGTTATTTTACTCAATCGCTCTCGGTGGATGGTCAGCAAGTAGCTGTTTATGAGGCTCAGAATTTCAATAATCTGCCAATTACTCAGTTGAAGGATGAGCACGATGAACCGCTTACGGTTGAAGTGCCTTATCCGGGACGCTTGATTTATGCTCATATCTGGAAAGTGGCTGTTGGGCGTATTCCTCTTTACCTGCTGGATACCGACATTGATTTGAATAGCGAGTATGACCGTTCTATCACTCACCAACTTTACGGAGGAGATTGGGAAAATCGAATGAAACAGGAAGTTTTGCTCGGAATTGGTGGTATTCTGACGCTGAAAAAATTGGGAATCGAGAAACAGGTTTACCATTGCAACGAAGGTCATGCGGCACTTATCAATGCACAGCGTTTGGTAGATTATGTTTCGGAAAAAAACCTATCATTCAACGAAGCACTTGAAGTAGTTCGTGCAAGTTCTTTATACACAGTGCATACACCGGTTCCTGCCGGACACGATAGTTTCGACGAAGGTTTATTCAGAAAATACATGGATGAATTTCCTGCAAAATTAAAAATTACCTGGGACGAATTTATCGATATGGGACGCGAACACCCGGGCGATCATAACGAAAAGTTCAGCATGAGTACGTTTGCTTGCAACACCTGTCAGGAAGTAAACGGTGTAAGCTGGCTTCATGGAAAAGTTTCGCAGGAAATGTTCCAACCTATTTGGAAGGGTTATTTTGCCGAAGAATTACACGTCAGCTATGTGACAAACGGTGTGCATTTACCAACCTGGACTTCGTCCGATTGGAAATCCGTTTATGAAAAATATTTTACCAAAGCGTTTTATGCCGATCAGTCCAATCTGAAAATATGGGAAGCTGTTTACAAAATCCCTGATGAGGAAATCTGGCATACCCGAATGCACTTGAAAAACAAGTTGATTGGTTATATTAAAGATCAATTCCGCGAAAACTGGTTGAAAAATCAGGGTGATCCTTCGCGCATTGTTTCAGTGTTGGAAGCTATCAATCCAAACGCACTGATTATTGGATTTGGTCGTCGTTTTGCAACATACAAACGTGCTCACTTACTTTTCACCGATTTGGAACGTTTGGAGAAAATTGTGAATGATCCGCTTCATCCGGTTCAGTTCTTATTTACCGGAAAAGCTCACCCAGCCGATGGTGGTGGTCAAGGATTGATTAAACGTATTATCGAAATCTCCCGCATGCCTCAGTTCCTCGGAAAAGTTATTTTCCTCGAAAACTACGATATGCGCTTGGCCAAACGATTGATTTCGGGTGTGGATATTTGGTTGAATACGCCGACTCGTCCACTCGAAGCATCGGGAACATCGGGTGAAAAAGCTCAAATGAATGGAGTTCTGAATTTCTCTGTTCTTGACGGATGGTGGTTGGAAGGCTATGTAAAAGGTGCAGGTTGGGCATTGACAGAAAAACGTACATATGAAAATGATTTCCATCAAGATCAGTTAGACGCGGCTACCATTTACAGCATGCTCGAAAATGAAATCATTCCGTTGTATTATGCTAAAAATACCAAAGGATATTCGCCGGAATGGATTCAAGTTATTAAAAACTCAATTGCTCAAATTACGCCTAGATTTACTACCAAGCGTATGATTGACGATTATATCGCCCGTTTCTATCTGAAATTGGCTACTCGTTCGGGTCTTTTGGCTGAAAATAATTATGCTAAAGCCAAAGAAATAGCAGCTTGGAAACAAAAAATTGCCGAAGGTTGGGATAGAATTCAGGTGTTGTCGTTGGATATACCGGATAAATTG
>Ga0302292_1002069_pt1 | contig 12269 bp, 9 predicted proteins | sample III_Fen_N2_1_FD_194553 | JGI IMG/M metagenome (GOLD analysis project Ga0302292, IMG submission 194553) | Peat permafrost microbial communities from Stordalen Mire near Abisko, Sweden - III_Fen_N2_1 | ecosystem: Environmental > Terrestrial > Soil > Wetlands > Permafrost | place: Sweden: Abisko...
AAAAATCTGACTGATTATGTGATCTTGAGAACTGATTTTATTGCAGATAAAGAAGTCGCAAATTATTTTGGTGCAGCCGATATGGTTGTGCAACCTTATAAATCAGCGACGCAGAGCGGAGTCACCCAAATTGCTTTTCATTACAATAAACCGATGCTCGTCACAGATGTTGGCGGGCTTGGCGAGATTATTCCACACGGGAAAGTGGGCTATGTTGTAAATCCAGGTTCAAAAGCAATCGCTGATGCTATTTTTGATTTTTACAAGAACGATCGAAATGATTATTTCACCCGAAATGTAATATCCGAAAAAGAAAAATTCTCATGGGGTACAATGGTCGAGACCATCGAAATTGTATTTGGTAACATTAAATAAAACAGACAAAATATGCAGCCATTGTTATCTATCTGGACTAAACCAATAGAGACATTCGAATATCTTGCGGAAAGAAGACTTGCCGGCAAAGAAAATCATCTCGGATTTCTTATTGTATTGATTTCATACAGCATGTATTTGGCAAGATTTGAAGAATTTTCAAAACCAATATATGGATCTGCATTAACTGGATTTATCGTTTCGTTTGCAATTGCACCGCTGATAGGATTGATTTTCTTTTACTACATTTATCCTTTTTTCGTTTGGAAAATAGGCAAAATATTTAACGGGAAAGCAACATTTGATGAAATTCAACTAGTGTTGGTTTATTCAAATTTACCGATACTTATTTATCCTGTTCTTGCATTTATTTTTATAATTCCAGCCGCTCAGACGAATAACATGAATCTGATTTTGCACCCTCCCGGCATCATAGCTTTTGTTTGTTGGATACTTTCAATACGCATCGTAATTTATGGTTTATCGCGTTTCAATAAATTTACCTATGGGTATGCTATATTAAATATCTTTATACTGGGAGCACTTTCTGAAGCAATCATGTTATTGATAAAACATTAGATAAAACTCTAAAAGTGTCAGGTTGCTGTTTTACTATTTCCGGTTTACCAAACTTCATAGAACGCTATAATATTCATCTTCAAATTCATATCGCATAATTATTATGTACAAAAATTTGACCTGGAAGCAATTATATACAAACAAATTGGACTTAGTATTCGTAAAGATTAAAAAGTTATTTTTACGCTTTTATTAATGAAAAGGAGTGAGAATTAAAGGATGGATCTACAGACCGAAATAGAAAAAAGAGAGATTGAAGATTTGTTCGAAGACCTTTTAAAGTCGTTCACAAGGCCCTTAACGTCAGAAAATGAACAACTTATTCGAAAAGCATTTCAATTTGCCAATGCTGCACACATGGGTGTCAGGCGCAAATCAGGCGAACCATACATCATTCACCCAATAGCAGTTGCAAAGATTGTGGTCAGCGAAATCGGACTTGGTACAAAATCGGTTCTTGCTGCAATTTTACACGATGTCGTTGAAGATACTGAATATACACTCGAAGATATTCAGAATATGTTTGGCGAAAAAGTTGCCTCTCTGGTAGATGGACTCACCAAACTCTCGGGGAAATATGATTCTAACCAGGCTGCGAATTTCAGAAAAATGCTCCTGACACTTTCTGATGATGTAAGGGTGATTCTCATTAAACTCGCTGATCGGTTGCATAATATGCGTACACTTGATTCAATGACACATCAGAAACAACTAAAGATCACATCTGAAACACTTTACATATTTGCACCTCTTGCCCATCGCCTTGGTTTATACGCCATTAAATCGGAACTCGAAGACCTGAGTCTAAAATACAAAAATCCTGAGATCTTTCAACAAATTGAATTGAAGCTCCGAAGTGAAGAGGAGCGAATCAATTATCTCGTTTTCGACTTCGCCAAACCAATACAGGAAAAGCTTTACAACGAGAATTTTGATTTCACCATCAGCGGCCGCCCTAAATCGATCTACTCGATCTGGAACAAGATGCAGACAAAAAATGTAACGTTCGACGAAATATACGATTTACTCGCCATCAGAATCGTTTTTAAACCAAAGGAAGACATCTCTGAAAAAAGACAATGTTTTGATATTTTGTCACTTGTAACCGATATCTATACTCCGAAACCTGATCGCATCCGCGACTGGATTACAATTCCAAAAGCAAATGGTTATGAAGCCTTGCATGTAACTGTGATGGGGCCTGAAGGACGGTGGGTTGAAGTTCAAATTCGAACTGAGCGGATGGACGAGATTGCCGAACGCGGTTTCGCTGCTCACTATCGATATAAAGAAGAAGGATCAGCTGAAAGCGAACTCGATAAATGGCTTGGCAAAATCCGTGAACTACTCGGAAATCCGGAATCAGACGCTCTTGACTTTCTCGATGAGTTTAAATTGAATCTTTATTCGCAGGAGATCGTTATCTTCACACCCAAAGGAGAAATGAAAATGCTTCCCAAAGGGGCTACGGTTCTCGATTGTGCATACGACATACACTCAGAATTGGGGAATCATTGCATTGGAGCCAAAGTAAACCATATTCTCGTTCCGATGAGCCATGTTCTGAAAAGCGGCGACCAGATCGAAATACTTACCTCTGATAAACAATCACCTAAACCTTCATGGATCGAAAGTGCAATAACCGCCAGGGCAAAAACAAAAATCAGGGATTCATTCAAACAGGAACAAAAAAAACATATTGAAGAAGGGAGAAATAAGTTAAATCAGCAACTTGAAAAACTGAGTATAAAACCAGCATCCAATACGCTGAAAAAGCTGATTAATCACTATGGTTTGCACACCAAAGAACAATTGTACGCTGAAATTGGAATGGGACTTGTAAGCCTTGATAACCTCGAAACAACGCTGCAGGAAAAATCGGAAAATAAATTTGTAAAATTCTGGAAACTCACCTTTCCATTTGGAGGTGATAAGAAGAATGACAACCAGAATATTGACAGAAAAAAACCTTTTTTGCTCTCCGATGACCAGAAAAAAGACAATTACCTCCTTTCAACATGCTGTAATCCAATTCCGGGTGATGATGTGGTTGGGTTTGTTTCGGATGATGGACAAATAATGATCCATAATAAATCATGTCCTGAAGCGGTAAAACTGATGTCGAGTCATGGAGATGACATTATTGAAGCGACCTGGACCAAATCTAAAATGCTTTTTTATCTTACACACTTATATATCAGAGGATTCGATCATCAGGGCATTGCCAATAAAATCACGAATGTGATCTCTAATGAATATGGAATCAATATGAGGTCAATCAGTCTGGATGCACACGATGGCATTTTTGAAGGAAATTTCTATCTCTACATTCAAAATACCGACCTTCTTGAAACGCTTATTACTAAACTTTTAAATATAAAAGGCGTTGATACGGTGAATCGCAAAGATATCTAATATTCCAAACTTTTTATTTTCACTTTAAAAGGTTTGGTTCTTAAAAATATTTCTAATTTTACACTCTATTTTAACTTAGATTAAGTATGAATAGTATGCAAAACAATAGAGAAACAGTAAAATCCCTTTTCACGGAATACCTTGAAAGGAAGGGGCACAGAAAAACTCCTGAAAGGTATGCTATTCTTGACGAAATATACTCGCGGGAGGGGCATTTCGATATCGAAACGTTGTATATTTCGATGAAAAATAAAAACTACCGGGTAAGTCGCGCCACCTTATACAACACAATTGAGTTACTGCTTGATTGTAAATTAGTTGTAAAACACCAGTTCGGGAAAAACATTGCACAGTTCGAAAAAACCCTTGCCTCCAAACAACACGATCACCTTATCGACATTCGGAATGGTAACGTCACCGAATTTCAGGATCCGCGTATCCTCGAAATCATAGAAGATGCCTGCGCCAAGCACAACTTTAAACTCTCGCATCACTCCCTCTACCTTTACGGCGAAATGGAGGAGCCAGAACAAAACTAAAAATCTCAATCGCTATAAATATCAAAATTACAGTTACATACTGTTTTTAAATATCAGTAATATATTAGGATGCCCTTTTTCAGTATTTTTTAAAACTTTAGAGATCAACCTCCTCAAAAGGAGGTTTTTTTTGTCCCTTTTTCAAAAAGAATCGTTACCTTTGGTCGATTTTTGCCAGCCTTTAAAGGAAGATTTAAAGACTTTGAGCATTCAAAAAAATAAATTAATCGCTAATGAAAGTAGATGTATTACTTGGTCTTCAATGGGGAGACGAAGGAAAAGGAAAAGTTGTGGATGTTTTAACGCCACGCTATGATGTAATTACCCGTTTCCAGGGAGGCCCAAATGCTGGCCATACGCTGGAATTCAATAACATAAAACACGTTTTACACACAATTCCTTCAGGAATTTTCAGGGACGACAAGATCAATATTATCGGGAATGGTGTTGTAATCGATCCGTCAATCTTCAAAAAAGAGATCGATTCGTTATTAAAACTTGGATTCGATCTTAAAAAAACACTTTTTATTTCGAAAAAAGCCCACCTGATCCTTCCAACTCACCGATTGCTTGATGCCGCTTCGGAAGCCGCAAAAGGCGATGACAAGATTGGCTCAACACTAAAGGGAATTGGTCCTGCTTATCGCGATAAGATTGGACGCGATGGACTAAGGGTCGGCGATATCCTCAGCAATTTTGAAGAAAAATACACTGCACGGGTCAAACAACATACCGATCTGCTAACCAATTACTTTCATTTCGATTACAAAGAGGCACTTTGCGATTATGAAAAAACCTGGTTTGAAGGAATCAAAACAATTCAACAATTTCAGTTAATTGACAGCGAAACGGTTATCAACAACTTGATTGAATCAGGGAAATCGGTGATTGCAGAAGGTGCGCAAGGTACAATGCTCGATATCGACTTTGGCTCCTATCCTTTCGTCACCTCCTCGAATACAATTACTGCCGGAGCCTGTACAGGATTGGGAATTGCTCCCAATAAAATCGGAAAAGTTTACGGGATTTTCAAAGCCTACTGCACCCGTGTTGGAAGCGGACCATTTCCAACTGAATTACACGATGCGACCGGACAAAAACTCAGGGATATCGGCAATGAATACGGCTCAACCACGGGTCGTCCGCGTCGCTGCGGTTGGCTTGACCTGGTTGCGTTGAAATATGCGATCATGATCGATGGCGTTACCGAACTAATTATGATGAAAGCCGATGTACTCGATAATTTCGACACCATCGAAGTGTGCACAAAATACAAAATTGGAGGTCAGCTTGTTGAAGATTTTCCGTACGAACTCGATGAAAATGTCGAACCAGTTTACGAGACACTTCCGGGCTGGAATAAACCACTTACCGGCGTTACCAGCGAAAACAATTTTCCGGAAGCATTATCCAATTACATTAAATTCATTGAATCGAAGCTTCATGTTCCGGTCAGCATTGTTTCTGTCGGACCCGACAGGTCGCAAACGATTGAAAGATAGTTTAAAAGGAGATAAATTGACAAAGAGATGGAGTGACTGAGGGACTGAGAGACTAAAGACAGGTCAGTGTAAAACAAACACGTCCAGCCTTTTAATCATGTCTGAAATCCAATATCATATGACTAGTCAAAATCCCGGAACTTCACCGGGATTTTTTATTTTGATGCAATTGGTTATATTTGAGATAAATTATTTACAGATGAAAATATCTTCAAACTCCGAATCACTGGGCCTTTACACCGATTTCTATGAGTTATCGATGGCTCAGGGTTATTTCCTGGCCGGAAAAAAGGACGAACAAACAGTATTCGATTACTTTTACCGAACCAATCCATTCGAAGGTGGCTTTCTGGTTTTTGCCGGACTTGACGATTTCCTTCATTCATTAACTGCTTTTCGCTATTCGGACGAAAACCTCAACTACCTCAGAAAACAAGGGTTTCGCACCGAATTTCTCGATTACCTGAAAGATTTTAGGTTCAACGGCACCATTTTTTCAGTCCGCGAAGGTGAAATCGTTTTTCCAAATGAGCCAATTCTTCGTATTGAAGGAAATATCATCGAGGCGCAGCTGATTGAAACATTACTTCTCAATATTCTTAATTTTCAATCGTTGATTGCAACCAAAGCCTTCAGAGTAAAATTGGTTTGCGGAGAGAAATCGTTTGCCGACTTCGGACTCCGACGCGCACATGGTACGGGAGGCATAATGGCCAGCCGCGCAGCAATTATTGGTGGAGCCTTCTCAACTTCGAATGTTCATGCCGGATTTTTATACGATATCCCGATTTCGGGAACGATGGCACATAGCTGGGTTCAAAGTTTTGATGACGAATTGACCGCTTTTCGCGAATATGCCCGGTTTAATCCTGATCGCACCGTTCTTCTGGTCGATACATACGATACCTTACGCAGTGGTATCCCGAATACAATTATTGTGGCCAAAGAGCTCGAAGCCGAAGGAAATAAATTAATCGGTATCAGACTCGACAGCGGTGACCTGGCCTACCTGAGTAAAAAAGCACGTAAAATGCTCGATGCTGCCAATTTAGGATATGTCAAAATATTCGCATCGAATCAATTGAACGAATACGTGATCAATAGTCTGAATGAACAGCACGCCCCGATAGATGGATATGGTGTCGGTACGGAACTCGTCACCGGAAAACCTGATGCAGCACTAGATGGTGTCTATAAATTAGCCCTTTGCGACAACATACCCCGGATGAAAATTTCGGAGAATATCGAAAAGATGACCTATCCGGGAAGGAAATCGCTTTACAGATACTTCGACAGTGAATGCAATTTTTTTCGCGATGGTATCCTGCTCGAAAACGAAGATCCCGATGGCTGTGAATGTATTTACAACCCGGTTCATCCCGATAAATGCACCACCGTTGCCGGATTGAAAAGAGAAAATCTTCATACAAAGGTCTTCGAAAATCAAACAATCCTCGATCCACTCCCCTCTCCGCAGCAATGCCACGAATACTTATTGTCGCGCGCAGCCTTATTGCCCGCCGAACACAAGCGGTTTATTATGCCGCATATCTACAAAGTAGGTAGTTCGAAAGAGTTGCTGGAGTTAAGGGAACAGCTTCGGAAAAAGATTGGTGGCAGATTAAGTTGAAAATTTATTCTGAAATATTCTTGGCTTTTCTTTCCGGCTTATCCAAAATTTGGTTTCAATTACTTGCGGCTGTTATCCCCTTTATATCGTTGAAATACTCACTATTATATTTCTTTGAATCATTCAGAAGCTTAATGGCTTTCTCATTTTGATTAAGACCTATCAGCGAATTTATCTTTAATTTTAGTGCCTTTAAATTTAGTCGGTCGTAAATTAAGGCTTTATCCGAATATTTTAGTGCCATCGTAAAGTCCTTTTTTTCTACAAATTCATAACCTTTTGAGATGCAATCTTCCAAAGACGCACCTCTTTGTGTTTCCTTATAAATATTAACCCATAAGGTAATTACCTCTGATTGTTTAACCCCGTTTACTTCACCTGGCTTCCATTTTCCATCACTTAATAAAAGGATATTATGAACCAATCGATCATATCCCTCGCCAATTGTGCTGTTAAATCGAACACTATCAAGTGAACCCTCTTCAGTAACCTTGAAAGTAATTTCAGCAATCCCGTTAACATGATTGCCTCCGAAAATTAATGCCTTTCCATAGGATCTGAAATAATTATAAATCAAACTATTATTACCCCCAAATTGTGCCCTGCCGGAATCTTTCCGTTGATCCCAGGTTCCCTGAATTGACATGTAGAATAATTCATTCTGAGCATAACTTATCTTGAATGAAACGAAAAGTAAAAAACAAATTACATAAAATGCTTTCACGGCGGTTGTTGGTTATTAAAATGATTTTACAATTGAAATGAGCATGATGGATAAATCACCAATCGGAATGCATATAAACTTCATGCGAGTTCCATGTCCCGCATGTGCGGGATTAAAAACAAATTATATACACATGAAATTTAATACAAAGTTAATTCTTCTTTGGTATTTTAACATTAATAGGAATGTCACTTCAATTGTTACCCGAATTTTGGTTAATTTTTATTAAAATAAGAAAAGTATTTTTCTACTCAATAATCACCTTACTGGTTGCGGCACCTTATAAAGCTTCTCCAGATGATATCCTCTCTTCCGGGCTTTATCAATCAGCATATTGTAAACGGATTCGTTCATTTGTGGAGTACGACACAGAATCCAGAAATATTTGTCAGACGAACTACCAATCATCGCATACTGATAGTTTTCCTCATCCAGCTCAAGAACAAAATAGTCAGCATAAAAAATCCAGAAAAAGGAGACCTTTAATTTTCCTGACTCCAATTTATTTGGAATTTTGGCCTTCCCGATGACTTTCGAATGTTCTCCATCCAACGTGTTTTTAAATCCTTCATTCAACACCTCAATCATCCCATCCGCCTTTAAACGGTAGGTGGCGGTCACACCAACGAGGTTTTTCTCAAATGAATGCGGGAATCGTGCAATCTCGTACCACTTTCCGAGGTAACGATTCAGATCGAGTGCTTTTACAGTAGTCTGATCAATCATCTGGCTTTGGTTGTTTATGAAATATAAAACAATTAAGATACAAAATATCAGCAATAAACGGAATATTCGCATGGCCTAAATCATTTTGTGTACCTCAAAATTAATCAATTAATAGATATTGATTACAAAATAAATGAAAGAATGACATTTGTTTTTTGGAGCAAAATCAAACTTTCGCCAGCTGCAAGTTGCCAGAAGCCAGTCTCCAGCCGCCAGCCTCCCAACAATTTCCTTTTCTAAAACTAAAATCAACCCTCATAAGATTCATAAATAAATTATATTTGTCACTCAAATCATTAAAAACCTATCACCATGACTGATCAGATCATCGTTGAAATTAAAAATCTTCAAAAGTTTTACGGCAAAAAGCAAGTATTACAAGGCATTGACCTCGAGATAACTTCAGGTCAGATTATTGGATACATCGGACCGAATGGCGCCGGGAAATCGACAACCGTCAAAATTCTTTGCGGCTTAATCAGTGAATTTCAGGGCAATATTACCATCTTTGGAAAAGATCTTCGCAAAGACACCCTTGAAATTAAACGTCAAGTCGGCTATATTCCTGAGAATGCTGTTCTCTACGAATCGTTGACACCCCTCGAATTTATGGAGTTTGTTGGCGAAATGCGTGGTCTCGGAACTGAACAAACGCGAGATAAAGCAGAAAAGCTGATGAATATCTTCGAAATGAAACCGCACCTCAACCAGCGGATTGCCACCTTTTCGAAAGGTATGCGACAAAAAGTTTTGATTTGCTCGGCGCTGCTTCACAATCCCGACCTTATCTTTATGGACGAGCCACTCTCTGGTCTCGATGCCAATTCGGTAATTATGGTCAAGGAGATGTTAATTCACCTGGCAAAGGATGGGAAGACAATTTTCTACAGCTCGCACCTGATGGATGTGGTTGAGAAAATTTCAGACCGGATTATCCTGATCGATCAGGGAAAAGTAATTGCCGATGGGTCGTTCAATGAATTGAATTTGCTCTCGCACGACGAAAATCTCGAGAAGATGTTCACACGACTAACTGGTAATACCGATCACGGCGAAAAAGCAGAAGCATTTATCAACGCATTCGAAAAATGATATTTTTGGATATTATTGCAAATAACTCATAATGTATAAGTTGAAATAGATGGAAATGGATTGAAATAGATGGAAATACATAGAAATACTTAGAAATATGTCCTTATTTCAACTTATTTCAACTTATTTCAACTTATTTCAACTTACTTCAACTTATTTCAACTTACTTCAACTTATTTCAACTTATTTCAACTTATTTCAACTTATTTCAATTGAAATTTCTAAAATCTACCGAACAATAAAAAATACAGATAATGATAAAACTTATTCTAAAGCTGTTTGCCCCTTTTCGCTGGTTCATTGAGAAGATGGGGGCCGATTACGATCAGTTTATCCGGATTTTAAAGCTGAAGCTCACGCTCGACGACCGCCGGGTTAATCGTTATTCAAAAAAATCGGGTAATGCTCAGGAGAAAACATTAATCAAACAATCATTTTTTCAAGTTTTTATGGGGACTTTCTTTGCCCTTTTTCTGGTACTGGTTAAAGATCCGTTCACCTTCTTCTACCTATCACATACCTTTTTAATGGCAATGATGGCCATGATGATCATCTCCGAGTTCTCCACCATTTTATTCGACACCACCGACAACGTGATCATTCAGCCACTGCCAATAAAGGGAAATACCATCAGTCTGGCCCGAAATGCCCATGTTTTTGTCTATTTGGCCATGATGGCATTTTGTATTTCGCTGATATCAATCATTGTTGCCATCTATAAGTTTGGCAATATGGCAGGGTTGATTTTTGTTTTTACCATTTTCCTGAATGTACTATTTACCTTGTTTTTTGCGAATATACTCTATCTGGGGATTATGCGAATCGTCAGCGGAGAGCGCTTAAAAAACCTGCTGATGTATTTTCAGATTTTTATTGCCATCTTCTTTATGGCAGCTTACCAGATTGGCCTCAAGATGGTTGATAAAACGGTTATTCAGGACATGGTTTTACAGGTTCACTGGTTTACCTATTTATTGCCACCTGCTTTCTTTTCGGGATTAATTGATGCATTGACGACCTTAAATTTTGATCAGTCACACCTCCTTTTTATTGCTGAAGCATTGATAATACCACCATTTGCCATTTATTGTACAGGGAAATACCTCACCCCTGTTTTCAACCGTAAATTAATGGATTTGGAACAAGGTGACCGCGTTTCGAAAATTAAATCGGAGACTGCAAAGGCAAGTCTATGGTATAAAATGATGTCGTCATTATTGGTCCATACAACTGATGAGAAAGCAGCTTTTAAATTGATGTGGAAAATGACCGGTCGTGAACGGCAATTTAAACAGACCATGCTGCCGACATTTGCCTATGTGATACTAATGATTATTGCACCAAACATCAATAAACATCAAAGCTTTAGTGATTTCACATCGGGCTACAAATACCTGCTCATTTTATATGCCTTTACGCTGGTTGCATTTTCACTTTGTACCGCCTTGTTAATCGGGAGTAACCAATCCTCTACATGGTTATTCAAATCGTTGCCATTAAAGTCACCGGCAAGTTTCTTTAAAGGGGCCATCAACGCTGCTTTTGCAAGGTTCTTCATCCCTTTCTACCTGATAATTGGTATCGTGGTCTGTGTTCTTTGGGGAATCAAAGTCTTGCCCGACGTTTTTATCGCCTTTTTAGCAATTTATCTGATTACTTCGCTGTTGTACTATTTTCAGCAACCCGGCTTTCCGTTTTCATTGGAGAAAACAGCCATACAGGGTGGTATGAATGCAATTAAAGTATTTGGGTTAATGGCTTTAGCCGGAATTGTTGGGTTCACTCATTTCGCATTGCTAAAATGGTTCGACTTTGCTAATCTGCTGCTGATTCCGGTTTATGGAGCTGCCATTTATTACGTGAACCGGTTCATGGTTTACCGTAAAATTAACTGGGAAGAAGTTGACAGGGTAAATAGTTACTCATGATATAATTGCAAAAGGATTTTCGGTGACACACCAAATGACTTTGCAGTAGAAATTTGAAAATAGTCAAAGATTCAGAAACGTACTTTAAGCTTTCCGCTACTTATTCATTACCGGGCATTCATAACGCATCTTTAAAATATAACCACCATGACAAAACATTCACGAAGGGAGATTTTGACACTTGCTGTTCCTGTCACCATTGGTGCTTCAATTGGATTAACGAGTTCACGGGCTTTTGGTAATACTACTTCATCAATCTCCGAAAGGAAAATGAAAATAGTCGTAGTAGGAGCTCATCCTGATGATCCGGAAACAATTTGTGGTGGTTTAATGGCGCTGTATTCATCAATAGGTCATGAGGTTGTTTCAGTCTATTTTACACGGGGCGAAGTAGGAATTGAGGGTAAATCACATGAAGAATCTGCACTGATCCGTACTGCCGAAGCGCTGGATGCATGCAATATCTTAAAAGTACGTCCCGAGTTTATTGGGCAGATCGATGGAAATTGTGAGATCACCAAAGAGAGATACTCTCCTCTTTTAGATTTATTCAAAAAAGAAGAACCGGATATCATTCTCACACATTGGCCAATTGACTCCCATCGGGATCATCGCATTTGCTCAATCTTAGTATATGATGCATGGTTAAACCTGGGACGCAAATCTGCCCTTTACTATTGTGAAGCGATGAGTGGCGTTCAATCGCAAAATTTTACCCCTACCGATTATATCGACATTACAAGTGTGGTAAAGCAAAAA
>Ga0302292_1002070_pt1 | contig 12266 bp, 9 predicted proteins | sample III_Fen_N2_1_FD_194553 | JGI IMG/M metagenome (GOLD analysis project Ga0302292, IMG submission 194553) | Peat permafrost microbial communities from Stordalen Mire near Abisko, Sweden - III_Fen_N2_1 | ecosystem: Environmental > Terrestrial > Soil > Wetlands > Permafrost | place: Sweden: Abisko...
TGAAAGATTGTAATTATCTCCTTCTTTAACTTTTAATGAACTATCTATGTATTTTCCGTTACCAATAGGTGTTAGTAAATAAGTTGAATCATTGTAAAGTATAGTTATAGCAAGGTTGTTTATGTCGTCAGGCGAATAAATAACATTTGATGAAAAAGGAATCTGACGACTGACATTAACAGTAAAATATTCTCCAAGTCCAAGGTAGGATTCTATAATCGGATAATCGGTAAACTCTGAATTTTCTTTCTTCTTGCATCCTGTTATTATTATCAGAATGAGTATTAAGTTCAGAAGCGCACTTTTGACATATTTTCTCATTTTATTTATGTTCAGATTATTCATTTATCAATTAATTATATAGCCTAATATAGCAAACAACCAACAAACAGTAATAAGATATTTGTTTCTGCTTTATCTGAGTTTTAGTGATAATGTAAGATTAGGCGTTATTCCAAGATATTTAACATTAGTTTCCAATATTTCGCCATCTTCAATTGAATATTGTTTGTACCAAACATTACTTCGGTTGTATAGGTTGAATACTGAAAATCCAATGTAACCAAGTTCTCTTCTCCTTTTATCTCCTTTTGAGCCTTTCAATAGTTTGAAATTTGCTGAAATATCGCAACGATGATAGTCAGGCAGTCGTAATCCATTTTTTGAAGTTACAGTAAAATAATCCCGCGTCGATCCATCAAGCAATGTAATGCTGTAAGCGCCGGAAGGAGCTGTATAAGGACGGCCTGTTGCATAAATCCAGGTTGCTGAAAAGTCCCAACGCTTGTATTTATATAAGGCAACTATTTTAAATTCGTGTGTTACATCCTGATTTGCAGGATAATATGTATCTGAATAAACATCAAAATGATTGCGGGCTTGTCCTAATGTATAACTTACCCATCCATTGAGGTCCCCTGATTTTTTCTGAGCCAGAAATTCAATTCCTTTTGAATCGCCATAGCCGTTATAAAAATTCTCATCATAACTCACCCCCATTGGACTTTGGTTAAATCGTAAAGAATACTCAGTCAAATTAGTTATTTTTTTATAGTAACCTTCCGCACTAAAAAGATAATTATTCGATTCATATGATAAGCCTGCAATATAGTGTATTGACGAGCTGACAGGAACCGATTTATCATCCGAAAGCAACCAGAAATCTTTGCTGCCTGATAATATATCTTCACGTGTTACTCGGTTGGCAAACTGGTAGTATTTTCCTGTAGAACCTTTTATTGTTAATCTATTTGTAATACTATATGATATTGATGCACGAGGTTCATAATAGACCTGTTTGGTTGTTTCAAAATAAGTGGCTCTTATCCCGGGAATGAATTGCACTTTATCTTTAAATAATTTTATTTTACTCTGAAGATATCCCCCTCCTAAGACAGCTTTGTTATGTCGTTCTAGTAAGGTGGCTGTATCGCTTTGTGCATAGGAATAATCAATATCGAAATATGTTCCAAAGCCACCGAACTGTAGCTGACTGAAATTGAAGAGATCCAATTGATAATCTGATTTGATGCTGTAATCCTTTAAATCATTATTTTCAAATATTCCGCTGTTAATAGTAGTGGTAACATTATCATCGTCGGTCATTGTCCTTTCCTGTGAGCGATTCCTGTCACTGTAATAATTTGAATAGCTTAAAATGGAGTTGCCATAAAGTTTATCATTCCATTTCCTTGACCATTTTAAACTGGTGCCGATGTTGCCATATTTTGTTAAATCAATTGCGCCCATGTTCATACTTGAACCGGCTCCTCCAAAGGAAGGTACCTGTGAGGAAGAACTATTATCTAATTTATCAGTACCGTTAAAAATACTTAATGACATTACATCAATTGCTGTCGGGCGATACGTAAATTTCCCGTTCAAATCGTAGAAATATGAGGTTACTTTAGTATCCTGTGTTCGTCTGCCTCCTGGACCACCACCTATTGATGTTGCAGTTGTTGAGGAACTTGTATTAAACTTCTTGAATATTTTATTATAAAGAGGGCTTTTGTACGACCTGCGATATGCGATAACTGAGGAGAACTTTTTACCAATAGGAATTTCGGTAAAAAAATTAATACTTAAAAAACTTAAATCAGCGCCTACATTAAATTTGTTTTGGTTTCCATCTTTACTGGTTATTTCGGTGACACTCGAAAGCCTGCCACCAAATTTAGATTCAAATCCACCTTTGTAAAGCTGGACATCTTTTAAAGCATTTGAATTAAATGCACTGAAGAACCCGTACAGGTGGTCAACATGATATACTGTAAAACCATCATACAATACAAGATTTTGGTCTGGCGTTCCGCCACGAACATACAAACCTGACGAAGATTCATTGGAAGCGCTTATGCCAGGCATTAATTGAAAAGAACGCATTATATCCCTTTCGCCCATGCTGGGTAATTGTTCCAGTTTTCTGGGCGTTATTTTCATAACATTTACATCATTTCTATTTGCTAATACAATTTCATCTTTATGTCCTGTAATCGTTACTGTCTTAAGATTTTGAGCCGCGGGCCTGATTTCAACTATAAAGTTCTTCTTAAGAGTTTGAGGGGTTAGGAATATTTCAGTTTTATCATATCCTATATATTGTGCAACTAAAACACTTGTATCTGATGGAACTTTGAGTAAGGTAAAATAACCATCTGCATTTGTTGATGCCCCAATGGTAGTGCCTTTAACCATTATTGTTGCAAAAGGAAGTGCTTCGCTTGTTGATTTATCATGAATAATTCCGGTCAGGGTGTAATTAAATGCAGTAGGTCGTCCGAAATATGTTTTTTTTGGCTTTTCAATTTGCATTTCTTCATGTGATTCTATATTCTCTCCTTCGGTATAGAAAGTTCCATATTTTTCATTTTGTTCGGCTTTCGTTTCGTAATTGACAGAAGTTTCCTTAAAATCATCAGCAATATTGCTATTGGATATTTGTGAAATGTTTTCTGCTTTAGGTTTGAATAATCGCACCCTCTTAAAAATTGAACTAAGCCCAAATGCTTCTATATCTGCCTGAGAAATTTCCGGGTCATTTACAGTAAGGAATAAATTGCTTGTTCCGTAAGCAAAATGGTATGTCAATGAACTGGTCAGTGCATCAACACATTCCAGTTTATTTTTAGCCGTGCTGCCTCTGTTAGGTACATAAACAAACATATAACTGTAAAACTGGGGCTGATCTTTGAGCGTATCTTTTTCGAAAGTTTCATTAGCTGATTCACCTGAATTGCCTAAAATAAAGATGAAAGGGCGTTTTATAGAATTATCCAAACTATTTGGGGCATAACAGGAATAATGAAAATAACAGTCATTTCCTGGTCTGTTAAAGCTATATTCTCTTTGTTGAGCATATGTATTTCCAAAAAATATGATGGAAAGAGCTATTTGTAAAAAATAATTACGCAGAATTGTAACTATAGCCAGTATTTTAGTAGCCATGAAATTAATACAATATAGTTGTGAAATGAGCGCAAATGTATCTCAGAATGTCACCTTTTATGAAATGAAATAGAAGAAGTAGGGGAATGTATCGACGAACTAGGCGAAAACACCATTCGATATAAAATCAAACTATTGCTGTTTAGAAAATTGATTTGCCGGCAAGGAAATCTCTGAACTTTTCTCTATATTGCTCAGCAACTGTTATATGGGTATTATTAACCATAATCACCTGGCTTCGTTCCACAGATTGGATTTTGTCAAGTGCAACAATAAATGAGCGATGAATTCGCATGAAATTTGAAGGTGGTAATTTTTCCGCTAAAGATTTCAGGCTAATAATTGAAAGGATTGGTTTGGTCTGATCTTTTAGCCATATCTTAACGTAATCTTTTAGTCCCTCGAAATACAAAACATTAAATAAATGAATTTTAATTTGTTTGTAATCAGATTTTACAAAAATAAAATTATTATCAATTAGTGGATTTAATGTCTTTTGTACATTAATCAATTCGTACCATTCTTTCGCTTTATTTGCGGCTCTCAGGAACTCTTCATAATTATATGGCTTTAGCAAATAGTCAAGTGCATTAACTTTAAACCCATCAATGGCATATTGATTAAAAGCAGTTGTGAAAATAATTTTAGTTTCTCTCCTAATAACGCGTGAAAATTCTATTCCGGTCAATTCTGGCATTTGAATATCAAGAAATATTAAATCAACAGTCTGCGTATCGATTATTTCTAGAGCTTCAATAGCATTATTACACTTGCATATATAATTCAAAAATGGTGTTTTGCGGACGTATCTCTCCAATAAATCAAGTGCCAGCGGCTCATCATCCACAATAATGCATGAAATATTTGTCATATGTTAGACATATTTTGTCAAATTAATTAATCAATGTCAATCCTTAATGTACTCCAATATATATTATTTCTTATTCCAATTTTAAGTTCATATTTATTATGGTAAAGTAATTCAAGGCGTTTTTTTAAATTTACTAACCCAATTCCAGAACCGCTTTTATCCGTAACACTTTTGGGGAAATTAGAATTCTCGCTTGAAAAAAGTAACTGATTGCCATTTATGGTCATATCAAATGAAATGTGAGAAGTATGTGTTGCGGAAACACCATGCTTATAAGCATTTTCAATCAAAGGAATAAACAATAGGGGAGCTATACATAATGATTTGTTAGTGTTCTCTGGAAAAGTGAAATTAGTAATCGTTTTATCCGTTTGGCGAAGTTCCATTAGTTGAATATATTTTTTCAAAAAGTAAACCTCTTCTGCTAATTCAACCTTTTCACGACCTGTATCATATAAAAGATATCTCATTAATTTACTGAGATTGTGGATTGCTTCCTGGGCTTTTGACGGAGAAACTTCCACTAAGGAATAAATATTATTCAGGGTATTAAAGAAGAAATGCGGATTGATCTGGTATTTCAGGAATGCGAGTTCCGTGTTAAGGTTTTCCTTTTCAGTTTCCTTTCGTTTCTTCTCATGTTGTCGGAGTTTATCTGAAAAGCTAAGCCCCATACCGAATCCGGAAAGAAACAGCGTTGTAATGATAAAATTATACATTGGCCATTTCATAGATGGTTGTTTCTGTTTAAAAGGAAATGGTTCCTTTGGAAACATTGGTAATCCCGGTACCGGCTGGTATCGTTTGCGCATTAATATTTCCATATTCCCATAAGGGCGTCTGGCTTCGAATTCGTTGAACGTAATTTCGGATACAATTGTTGAGATTGCCACGAGCGACAATGCCGCGATGAAATAGAGGACCTTTCTTTGTTTAAAAAATAACTGAGGAGTAAGCAAGAGATAATTTGCATAAAAAATTACTGCATATAGTAATATCTGGATATAGGTCCTATTGAGAATAAACTGATCATTACTTGTATCTATATAGAGTAGGTAGGTAGGTAATATAAAAAGAATGATCCAAACACTAATATGCAGGATAACATATGCTTTTTTACCTGTAAAAAAAGTAAGATTCATTGCACTGAAAGGATTTACAATTGTCCGTTAATAGTATAGCCAATTAATTCAATCTTCTGGCAATAGCTCTACCAATTGATGTCGAATCAAGGAGTGCAGGAATTCTTCCAGATTACTTTCCATCGTTTCCCTGTCAATCACGAACTCCGAAAGAAGGAATTCTTTGATCTGCTCCTTGCTGTTATTTTTACGGATCTTTTCAATAATCAGCATTCCAATTTTATTCATCTCATAAGATTCTCCCGTAATCATGTTGAAGAGTACTCCGTTATCGCTCATTGCAACATTATATTCATTAAGTTTGTATTTCATTTGATAATAATTTTATTATTTTAGTACACATATCCTATCCCGTTTTTTCAGGAGCCTGTCCTGAAAAGTCATGAAAATTACTTCCTCAATGTTACTTACTTAAATATTTCCTTTAGGAGTGGGGGTTAAGTTTCTATTCGAATAATCCAATTATCAACTTTGGTTGGTGATTTGCATAATCATTACTTTTTTATGAAAAGCATTTCTATATATTAGTCTGCATTCGATATAATAGCAAATTAACAGGAAATTAGGATTTTATAATGCATGAAATAGAAGAACTGCCTGATTTTCGATATGAAATGCAGTTATTATTCGATGATGTGTTTATGCTGAGCTTGAAAGAATACAGATTTCGGACACCTCTCCATTAGGTCTTCCATGCAATTGACAATTGTGTTCGAATACCTAACAAAAGCGATCGTACTCTTATCACAAGTATCTGAAATCTTAACATGAGTGTTAGCGGGCTTGTCTTTTGCTTCCGCATTATGGATATAATCTACGCGCCACTTACACATGCTTCCGCGGTCTTAACATAAGCGATCGCGATATCAACATTAGTGCCCACGAGCTTGAAATAGGAGACCGCGCACTTGACAAAAGTTTAGCCTCAAAGTCAGTTCTGAATTAGAAATCAGTATTCATTAGAAAAACCGTTCGTTAATGAACCGCTGGAATTTTTCTTTGAAGTTCTCTGATATCGGGATATAGTTGTTGCCGAATATAATACGGTTTCTTTCAATGGTCCTAATCTTTTCAAGGTTCACGATGAAGGAATGGTGTACGCGTATGAACATTCTATCCCGCAGGTTCTCCTCCAGTGATTTCAAACTCATCAGTGTAATGATCTGTTTTTCAACACTTTCCTGGCATACCTTCACATAATCTTTTAACCCTTCGATATATTGGATGGAATTCAATTCGATCTGAACAAGTTTATAATCCGTTTTTACAAAAATAGAGGTTCGTATTTCCGGAACAATTGCCTTTTCAATGAGTTCGAACCATCGCTTCGCTTTGTTCACTGTATTTAGGAATTCTGGATAACTAACCGGCTTTAATAGGTAATTGAGAGCTTCCACTTTAAAGCCTTCCTGTGCAAATTGTTCAAATGCTGTCGTAAAGATCACCTTTGATCCTTTTTGCAAGCCCCGGCTGAATTCTAATCCAGAAAGCCCTGGCATCTGTATATCCAGAAAGATTATCTCAATTTCCGTTTTGTCAAGCATTTCTAAAGCTTGGAATGCACTGTTGCAACGGCCTGCAAGGACGAGAGAAGGTGTCTTGTTTACATACCTTTCCAGCAGGTCCAGTGCCAGCGGCTCTTCATCCACTATGAGGCAATGCAGTGTCATATTTTTATGTGTAAAGTTGAGACATAGCTTTCTCCTTTGTCGATGAAGAAGAGCTTAAAAGCTGAAGGATACGCCAGCTCAAGCCTCTTGCGGAGGTTGCTGAGCCCTATACCTGAACCACTATTGTCAGATTCAGGTTTCGGGAAGTTGCTGTTCTCTACTTGCATTCCAATTCATTTTCGAGGATCATATGAATTTGTATTGTAATATTGGAGAGAAGATCGGGACTTACTCCTGTTTAAAAGCATTCTCAACCAATGAAATAAACAGAAGTGGTGCAATTTCGATGTCTTCATCTGGTTTTTTGATATCGGTTTCCAGCTTAGCATTCGGAAATAAACGCTAACTCATGAGTTTAATGTAGTTGAAAGTGAAGTTAATACCTTTTGAGAGTGGATCCTTTGAGTGGTCGCTGTCGTACAAAACTTAACGGATAAGGTTGCTAAGTTGGTGGACTGCGCTCTGCGCGTTTTCCTGGTTGGTGGAAATTAGCGAATAAATATTATTAAGCGTATTGAGTAGAAAATGTGGGTTTAATTGATGTTTAAGGTTGATGAGCTCCGATTCAACATGCAACTTTTCAAGTTCTTTCTGCTCAGCTTGCGACTGGTACAATTGGGTGGTCATTTTTATAGCAGTGGCCAGGCCAACCGTAAGAACCATGGATAGTATGTCGCGAAACAGTATTATTTCCTTCATTTTTGCCCTGGGAGGAAAATGTTTCATTGCTTCCTGTTTGGCATAATAAGTATCAAAACTGAATTCCCTTATTAAATTAAGAAAGATGAGTCAGCTAGCAAATAAAAACAGATTTGCTGCAAAAAGCTGCCAGACCTTCTTCTTGAACAGGTATTGGCTGATGATGAAGAAGTAATTGGAATAAAAAACGATCATAAGAACTATAATGGGCAGCGAGAAATCCAGATACCGTGTTAAGTTCCGTTCGCCTTCACTGTATATAAAAATCAAAGGAAAAAGCGCAATGATCCCCCAAATAGTGAATTGAAGTAAAAACTGAAGGGACAGTTTTTTTTCTGTTCAGACATGAAATTATTTTCAGATATATTTAATGTTCAAAAGTATGTTTTTTTTAAGAATACTGAAGGAATGAATAATCAGGTGTTGGCGGAAATTTCCATCGAAGATTTATTACTAATATCGAATGGCAGCAATCGGGTCGAGATTGGAGGCTTTATTAGCAGGATACCATCTGAAAAAGACACCTGCAACTGTACAAACTGCAAACGACAATATGATTGAATAAGAAGTAACAACAACCGTCCAGTTCAGTACATCGCGTATAATGAAGGAACTACCAATTCAGAACCAGAGAATTCTCTTTGTTTCGGATTAGCAACGCATGATTGTTGACTTTAAACAAAGCAGATTGTCTATGACCTTCAGCTTATACTTATAGGAACTGCTCCACATCCTGCTGATAGTTAATATATATCCGTTCATCCTTAAACTACCGATAAACGTATATTTCGTTTGTAAAAAGGACATTGTGCAATCACCTTTGCTCTGAGTATTAAGGCAAGCTTTTACCTGAGCAGATGTGTCACAGGCAAACTATACCATGAAATGATCCAGATGTTTCTTTCGAGAATAAATGAAAAAACTCCAATACAGATAGGGATGGAGCTACGTATTGATTAAGTAATTTATGCCAATCTTGATGATCGCATGTGTTGAATGTTAATCATCAAGTTTGATTGTGTGAAAACAGCAGGCGGTGGTCTGCTGTTTTATTGTTGTTAAAGCTTTAAAATTATTACGTTGAGTCCTTCAAAGTTTTTCCTGGCATGAACTTTGCAACTTTTGCCGCTTTTTATTATCCTAAGGAATGGTTAAACCCCTGCAACCTATTGCAGGCACTTTAGTATCAATAAATTTTACCGCATACCTATCTGACTAGCGGTTGCAAAAATTTCAAAGTTAGAAACAAACGGGAGAAAGATAACTTCATGACGGACAATTTCACTGCAACTTGACTAGACAAAAGACAGATTGAAAATGCATATGCTGACGCCCGACTCAAAAGTTTAAAATTTTTTACCCCACCGCTCTTTTTCGCCGAAGGTGTTTTGGCTATGCCACATTGCATCTCTTTTGCAAGTCCGCACAAGCTAACACTCCAACCAAAGGCTTGCAAAAGAGCTGCAATCTCCTACCGCTCCAAAGCAAATAGATATCGAAAAAATATTATAAAATAATAGTAGTATATATCAACTAAATTATTTTACCTTTGCTCCGTCATTTAATTTTATAAAATGGAAAAGCAGAATTTACCTTTAGGTATGATCGTGGCAAGAATGATGCACGAAATGTTTAGGGTGCTTAAAAAACGCACTGGTGAAACAGCAGAAACAAAACTTACCATTGAACAATTCGGCCTACTACACGCTATTAACATGAAAAATGAAGATGTGATACAGCAAGATATGGCTGATATTATGGGAAAGGATAAATCATCCATTTATAGAATTATTGACTCCTTAGAAGAGAAAGAGCTTGTCAGGAGAGTTATTGATAAGAATGACAGGAGAAAAAATTTTCTTATGGTTACAAAAAAAGGTGAAGCCGTAATTGTGCAATATCTGGAAATAGAATTTAAATTAATTAAAGAATTGAAAGAAGGTCTTACCGAATCTGATATTGATACGTTTTACAGTGTAGTTAATCATATCAGAAATAAAGCAGAAAAATTATAATATTTTTTTAAATTAATCGTTGATATATTCTACTGTCGATAATAAACACTATTATGAAATCAAAAAAGAAACTGATAGGAGTGTTAATTCTGTCATTTTTATTGTCAGATGTTTCTTCCTTTGCCCAAAGACCACTGACACTAAAAGAGTGTATCAAATATTCATTTACCAACAATAGCAACATAAAAATTGCCAATTACAATGTTGATATTTCGCAGAAAAAAATTATTGAGCAGTTTGGAAATTATCTTCCTCAAATCAATGTATCAGGTTCGTTGGATAACAACCTAAAGCTTTCAACCCAGCTTATGCCGGCTGAAATGACTGGTGGTACTCCGGGCACGTATGTTCCTGTGACATTTGGGAATAAATATAGTGTGTCAGGAGGAGCACAGTTAACACAAAAATTATACGATCCCACTTATATATATGGAATTAAATCAGCGAAAATTAATAAGGGAATATCTTCACAAACCCTTCAAAAAACAAATGAACAGACCGTCTTTAATATTAGTCTGGTTTATTATCAGACGTTAGTAATACAAATGCAAATGAATGTTCTTAAGTCAACACTCACGGCATCTGAACAATCCTTAAAATCAATTGAGTTGAAATATAAAAATGGGATGGCAAAAAAGATAGATGTTGATAAAATCAGGGTTAGCTTTAATAATACAAAATCTCAATTAGAACAAGCGGAATTAAGTTATTCTCAATCCTTAAATACGCTGAAATATAATATGGGAATGCCGGTTGACAGTTCAATGGCATTAGCCGATACGACAATAAATATAAGTAAGTATTTGCTTGCAAATGATACTGTGCATAAGTTGCAAATGGAAAATATTATTGACTATCAGTTAAAAAAAACAAATATCTCGTTGATGCAAACAGACAAAAAAACAAAAATAGCAGCTTTCATGCCTGTTTTGTCCATTTATGGGAATTACAATTATAATGCAATGCGGCAGGAATTTAATTTTTTTGATGCAGATAAGGACTGGTATCCAAGTTCAGCGATTGGCTTAAAACTTACTATTCCGATTTTTGAGGGACTTCAAAGGAATTCAAGAGTTGCCCAGTCCGAATTGAACATTAAAATAGCAAAAGAAAACTTAATACTTACCGAGCAATCAATCAAAGTTGATATTTCCAATTATGAAATTCAGTACAAAAATGCGCTAGACAACATCAATAGAGAAAAAGAAAATCTTGATTTAGCCGAAAGTGTATATAAAAACACACAATTGGAATATCAGCAAGGTGCCGGTTCTACGCTTGACCTCATCCAGTCAGAAAGTTCATATATGGAGGCTCAAAACACATATTTCAATAAACTGCTAAATCTCTATATCGCTCGCATTGAACTTGAAAAAGCCAAAGGTACTTTAATGAGTTTTATTAACAATTAAAATAAATCGGGACATGAAAAAAATAATTATCATAATTATCGCTTTGGCAGTATTGGCTCTTATTGTGTTCAGGCTGTCAACCAACTATAAAAAAGTAAACGCAAACAAAAATGTAAGTACTGATCTGGCTTATGTTTCTGTAAATGTTTCACCTGTTTCAAAAATGGCTATTAGCGACCAGCTTCAATTAACAGGATATATGGAGGCATACTCTGAGATAGATATTGCCGCTGAAGCACAGGGGAAAATTACTTTATTAAATGCTACACTTGGACAGGAAAAATCAAAAGGGAGTATTATAGCAACTATTGATGATAAATTAAAAAAGCTTGCGGTTCAAACAGCCGGCATCAGTGTTGCAAAACTTAAAAAAGATTTGGAAAGGTATAATAATCTGTTTAAAGGAGGTACTGTAACTGAACAGCAATTAAATGATGCTCAAAATTTGTATGATAATGCTGAAATCCAATTAGAGCAAGCTGAAAAACAGTTTGCAGATGCTACTATTAAATCACCGTTAAGTGGCATTATTACAAAGAAACAGGTTGAAGAAGGCGAATACGTCAATATTGGAAGCCCTATCGTTACAATCATTGATATTTCCAGGCTTAAAATCAAGTTGAATGTATCTGAAGCCAATGTTTATCAACTTAAACTGGGCAATAAAACTAGTATAACAACCGATATTTATCCCGGAGTAACATTTGAAGGAAATATCAGTTTTATTAGTTCCCAGGGAGACGATTCACATAATTATCCCGTTGAAATTGTAATCCCGAACAATTCAAAACATCCCTTAAAGTCAGGAACTTTTGCCAATGTAATGATTAAACTTCCTGTTGCAGCGGAAGCATTATATATTCCCCGTGAATCTCTTTTGGGAAGTATAACTGAAGCCTCAGTTTATGTTGCCGAAAACAACAAGGCGATACTTAAAAAAATTGTTGTGGGAAACGGGAATGACAAATATATAAAGGTTATTTCCGGTTTAAAAGAAGGCGAACAAGTTA
>Ga0302292_1002072_pt1 | contig 12265 bp, 10 predicted proteins | sample III_Fen_N2_1_FD_194553 | JGI IMG/M metagenome (GOLD analysis project Ga0302292, IMG submission 194553) | Peat permafrost microbial communities from Stordalen Mire near Abisko, Sweden - III_Fen_N2_1 | ecosystem: Environmental > Terrestrial > Soil > Wetlands > Permafrost | place: Sweden: Abisko...
TTCCTGGAATATGTCGTTATGCAGCCGATGATGGAGAAAACTTTCAAAAGCAGCTTTCCATACAGGAAAGAGTGAGTACTGAACAAATCATTCCGGGTGAGATATTGGATTTATTAGGTATTTACCTGGGGTTGAAAGGTGGAATCGGGGGTGAGTTCATTTATTCGGTTCCCGGTTATCCTGCTTTGGTGAATGCTGCGGCAACAGTGGGCGGAAAAATAATATCCATTCCGTTGAACGCTAAACTCGAAAATGATCTGGAGTCCATTGAGGAGCATATTACATCCAAAACGAAGGCAGTTTTTCTTGTAAATCCTCACAATCCATCGGGAACAGTTTCCGATAAAAAACTATTTCATGACTTCGTGAAACGGGTATCAAAACGAACGCTGGTAATTGTTGATGAAGCTTATCTTGAATATACCGATGATTTTGCAGGACGTACCGCAGTTAACAATGTGAGGGAAGGCGATCAGGTTATCGTATTCCGTACATTTGCAAAGGCTTATGGGTTAGCCGGTTTGTCTATTGGATATGCCATAGCACCTACTGAACTGGCACATTATCTGAAAGCTCAGGGATTGGGTGATACCCATGCACTAAACCGTTTATCCATAGCAGCTGCAGAGGCTGCATTAAAAGATCAGGACAATATTCAACTAGTGAATAAACTGGTGGCTGAGGAACGCGGGAAATGGAACGTTTTTCTGGATAATTTAGGTCTACTGCATACTGCTTCCAGTGCTGACTTTGTGTTTTTTGATACAAAGAAACCCTATGACGAAGTACGTAAAAAACTGGAGGAAGCAGGCATCATTATTGGCCGCAAGTTTGAACCGTATAAAACCTGGATACGCGTTAGCATAGGACTCCCGGAGGATAATGCCAGAGTCCGGTCATTTGTTGGGGAAATAATAGGTCATTGATTATCCTGATCCTCTATACAGGCTCAACATTTGGCTTAGGTTACCTCTCTATATCATCATTTTGGCAAAATTAAATAGATTCATATGAAAGTCAAACAAATTTTAGTCAGTATTTATGTAAATGATATTAATCAGGTAATTGATTTTTTACAAAAAATGCATACTAAAAAATGTTCCTAACGGTTTGATTATTTAAAAGTACAATTGGAAATATCTAGCGTTGGCATCTGTTTGCTTATTCCCGGTTCCGATAAAGCATTAAAACCGTTTAGAAATACAACGGCAACCATGCTGGTAGATTATAGAAGAATACAACGATTTTTTGCTCAAAAACTGTGCAACAATCATTAGAGATATACAACAAGTGCCAACCGGGTATAATATGACTGTTCAACACCAGTATGGAACGATTGTGGAATATGTAGAACACCGAAAATTGTAACAGTAAAGCACATATGGCTTATATTCGAACGAAATTCAGTACGATAACTCTATCCGTCCTGCCCCTCTCGATCTTCGGATAGAAAAAGAAGAAATGTACGATTGTATCCGGCAATTTATTGGAGAGCTATCAAAAAAAACATAACTGCATTTGTTCTCAGCAATACGTAGGACTCCCAAATGCCGAAATTTCCGAGATATACTTCAAATCAGTATTGCCTCAGTCAAAATCAGGTTGTACCGGGCAAAAAAAACGTTGAAAAAGTCATTGATAATGAACTGCAAAGTATCATTTGAAGATTATGGAGAAATAAGTTGTGATCCGAAGTGATTCTTATGTATCCTTTTTTAGTTACTGTCTATAGTAATTTATAGTGTTCTGCTAAACTATAAATGAAAATACAAAATGAGTTAAGACGATTGTAAGGATAATTAAAATTACCATTTATCCCATTCGTTGAAAAGTTCAATAAATTACCGGACAAAAACAAACAAACAATAGATAACTAATAAGATAATGAATATGGATAGTAAAAACAAGATAACAGGTCGAAAATGTTATGACCATATAGGTGGTCAATTAGGGAAAAATATAGTGGAACGATTGTTAGATTTAGGTTGGATTCAACTTGAAGAAGGAAAAAGTACGGTCTATGTAATTACGGAAAAAGGAGAAGCAAGTTTTAATGAACTTGGAATTGATGTTGAGAAGAAAAAAAAAGTTCCACGAAAAATTGATTTTCATACTCCTTTTGATGAAAAATAAAGAGGGACTAATTATAGTTCAACGTATTTTATAGAAAATATAACAACCTAACTGGAAAAGATATTTATATGGATAAAATGAATGCTTACTCTGCAAATATTACAAACGCAATTCCGGTGAAATTTAAAGCCACGCTAAAGCTTCCACAAATTATAGCCTTATACATTGGTTCCGTGCTCGGTTCAGGTATTTTGATTATTCCGGGAGTAGTTGCCGAAATTCCTGGACCGGCTTCTCTGTTGGCATGGGGGTTAATGACTGTGCTGGTTTTGCCTATGGCATTGACTATCGGATTATTGTCGGCTAACTATCCTAACATAGGTGGTGTTTCTTATTTTGTATCAAAGGCTTTTAATCCGCACATCGGTTCTTTGATAGGTTGGTTTTTTACAATGGCCGTAGTGGTTGGAGCTCCTGTTTTGGCATTGACGGGGTCAGGATATTTGTGTACGGCTTTAGGGTTAGGTGATATCCATCGGTTGCTGATTGCTATTGTTATATTATTGGTGGGTCTTTTCACAAACTATTTCGGATTGAAAATTACAGGACAGCTTCAGGTAGCTGTTGTCTTGACCACTTTAATCGTTTTGATTGTCACAATATCAGGAAGTTTATTTAAAATAAAACAGGAGAATTTCACTCCTTTTATGCCTAACGGATGGGTAAGCGTGGGGTTTACCTCCACCATTTTATTTTGGTGTTTTATTGGCTGGGAAGCCGTATCGAACATGTCAGCCGAATTTAAAAACCCGAAACGTGATGCTGTAATCGGAACTATCTTTTCTTCAGTAATTGTTAGCCTGATTTATTTTCTAACGGCACTTATCGTGGTGGGTACTCACAGTTATGGGCTTACCCTATCCGACACATCGCTGGTGTATATCATAAAAAATACTTTTGGAACATTGGGTGCTATTATTGCCGGATTTGCCGCTTTGTTTATTTGTATTGCACCGGCAATTGCCTACATAGGAGCAATTTCCCGGTTGGTTTATTCCCTTGCCGAAAACGGATATGCTCCTAAACCACTTTCGTTTTTATCTAATAAACACAACACGCCTGTGGGTGGTTTAGCCTTTCTTGCAATCTGTTTTGCTGTTTTATTAGCAGTTTTCAGCACGCGAATTGTCTCCATGGCAACGCTTGTACAAATACCAAGCGCAGCCTTTATTCTCACTTATATAGGTGCTTGCGCCGCCGGAATAAAGCTCCTTAAAAATTCCAGATTCGGAACAATTATCAGTTATATATCCTTCACGCTGTCGTTGGTCATTTTACTATTTGTGGAATGGACAATTTTGTATCCGGCTATAATTGCGGTTTTGTGGGTTGCTTATCGGTTGCTATCAAAACAATCGTTGGGAGTAAAAGACCTCTTCAGGCGTAAACATTATTGAGATAATTTTATTTCACCCGGTTTTATTTTAAAATGATTTCATATAAATATATTGAATAATAACAAATTACACTTAAATGGAAAAGAAAAATACTTGTATAGCAATGTGCCTTTTCGGATTATTTTTTTTACAGTATGGACATGCCCAATCTAAACAGTTGGAAGGCTTTTCTCCTGTTTCAGCACAGAAACAAACTGATCTTGAACTGAAATTCGATCAATTAATTAAAAGTAGCTCTATCGGAGTAACTATCAAAGAACTTTCTGCCGAACCGCATCATTTAGGTTCGACTGGAGGTAAAAGGGTTGCTGATGCAATCTTGAAGAAATTTAAAGAGTATGGATGGGATGCAAAGATAGAAACCTATTATGTTTTGTTTCCAACACCCAAAATAAGGGTTTTAGAGTTAACCCAACCTACCCTGTTCACAGCTACATTAAAAGAACTACCCGTTACTGAAGATGCTACTTCGGGTCAGGAAGGCCAGTTACCAACCTATGTGGCCTGGAGTGCCGATGGAGATGTTACCGGGGATTTGGTTTATGTGAACTTCGGATTACCTGAAGATTATAAGCAACTTGAAAGATTGAATATTGACGTGAAAGGCAAAATTGTGATTGCCCGTTATGGACATTCGTGGAGGGGAATTAAACCCAAAATTGCCTATGAGCATGGGGCTATAGGTTGTATTATTTATTCAGATCCCAAAGAAGATGGTTATTTTCAAGGAGATGAATATCCTAAAGGTGCTTTTAAAAACGAATACTCTGTTCAACGGGGATCGGTTATGGATATGGTGATCTATCCGGGTGATCCTTTAACTCCCGGAATAGGGGCAACAAAGAATGCACGCCGTTTGACCAGGGAAGAGGCAACTACCATTCTGAAAATACCGGTTTTACCTATTAGTTATCACGATGCCCTGCCTTTATTGTCAGCTCTTGATGGTCAGGTTGCTCCACAGGAATGGAGAGGTGCCTTACCTATTACTTACAAGGTGGGTGGAAATGGGATAGCCAAAGTGCATTTAAAAACTGAGTTTAACTGGGATATTGTTCCTGCATATGATATTATTGCCAGAATTAAAGGATCGGAATTTCCGGATGAATGGATAATACGGGGAAACCATCATGATGCCTGGGTAAATGGTGCTGCAGATCCTATTAGTGGTCAGGCATCGTTGCTGGAAGAAGCAAAAGCCATTGGACAGATGGTTAAATCAGGATATAAACCCAAAAGAACCCTTGTTTATTGTGCCTGGGATGGGGAAGAACCTTCACTCTTAGGTTCGACCGAATGGGCGGAAGATCATCAAAAAGAATTATCTGAAAAGGCTGTAACTTATATTAATACAGATGGCAATGGTCGTGGATTTTTCAGTGCCGAAGGGTCACATGCTTTTGAAAAATTTGTTACTGAAATAGCAAAAGATGTAAAGGATCCACAAACAGAAAGCAGCATATTTGAACGCAGAAGGGCTGCTAATGCTGTCAGTGCTGGTTCTCCCACTTTAAAAAAACAGGCTCTTGTAAAGAACGACTATTCGTTAGGTGCACTGGGAACAGGTTCCGATTATTCTGTGTTTCTGCAACACCTTGGTATACCAACACTGTCTTTCGTTTTCGGTGGTGAAGATGCCGGAGGTGAATATCATTCTATTTATGATTCGTATGATAATTTTGTCCGGTTTAAAGATCCCGGATTTAAATACGGTGTAGCTCTTTCGCAAGTAGTAGGGAGGACTGTCCTGAGGTTAGCCGATGCCGATGTTTTTCCTTTTGATTTTCGGAGCCTACAAAAAACAATTTCAACCTATCTGGAAGAAGTTATTCATTTAAGCGATCAATTAAGGGAAGAAAATGAAGTGGAAAATCAACTTGTAAAAGCAAATGCTTATCAATTAACATCCGATCCACAAAAAGTATTTGTAGCACCTAAAGAAAAAGAAACTATTCCTTTCCTTGATTTTAGCATTCTGAAAACATCACTTGATTCTCTTCAAAAGTCAGCAAACCGACTTTATGAGTTGCAGACAAAGTTGAACGCTTTTCCTGATAAGAAAATAGAAAAACTCAACGATGCTTTATTTCAGGCTGAAAAGCAATTACTAATTCCAACCGGACTACCTCGCAGGTCATGGTATAAGCATGCTATTTATGCCCCGGGGTTCTATACAGGCTATGGAGTTAAAACCTTACCAGGCATTCGTGAAGCGATCGAAGAGTCACATTGGCAGGAAGCGCGGGAACAAATAACAATAGCAGCTGCAGCAATCAACCGGTTAAATGCCTCTTTGACTTATGCTATTCAACTGGCAGTCAAAATTAAAAAGGATTAGAGATATGAATAATGTTAGCAGATCGAGACAAATCCAACAGAAAAACTGTTATTTAAGAAATCTTCCTGAGTTTCAGGCACTATATTACCCGCATTTGATTCAATTTCTTTAATTGCAGAAGTAGCTGCAACAGATTAAACGGAATAGGTTATATACAATACGATTAAAATCAAACGATGAAATGAATTCATATTCAAAAGAAATAAAACAAACTATTGTGAATAGACAAAAATATTAATAATAGTCACTTTAAAAAATATTTTGCCTTGAGTTCGATTAATGTATTAAATATACTTTAAGGACCATTATACAATCCGAATGTTACATAAAAAAGTCTATCCATTGCAGGATAGACTTTTTTTATGTAACGTATATGAATATATATTCATTATTAGGTAAATAATTCTATCCTGTACCCTATATCGGGTATATAAATACCCCCTAATTGGTATGGTAGAACTTACTCCATTGCTCTAATTTTGCAACATAAATTTTTAGTCAACTAAAAACAGGATGATTTCGTATTAAAATTTTGATATTGAAAAGTTGGTTTAAAGAAACTGAAAGAAAAATTACTATATGAAGAAAATTAAAGATGACCGGAATTCTCCACAGGGAAATTATTCAAACAAGGAATTTGATGAAAGTTGTTTAATGATTAGTACAAAGATTCGAATGTGTAGATGTTGTTGAATTTTTATAAATCAAAAATCAAGCATTTAGCAATAACAAACATCGATCAATTTAATCATTCAGATATAAAATCGAATTATGAATTTAAAAAAAACTTTCTATATTTTTATCTTCTTCCTTAGTTTCTCTCATGTTATTTCCGCCCAGGACAGCATTCAGTCAACAACTCCAACTGTTGACGATCGTATAAAATCAGTTGAAAAAGCAATTAGCTTTCTTCCAAAAATCAGTGGATTACTCAATTTAAGATACCAGTATTCTACTGAAGCAGCTAACTTTAATACAGGAAAAAACGGTTTTGATGTACATCGCGCCTATTTGGATTTTAAAGGCAATGCAACAACTGATTTGACTTATCGATTGCAAATTGATTTTGCAACAAACCCTAAAATAATCGATGCATATGTTGAATGGAAACCTTTTAAATTTATCGGGTTGCAAGCCGGTCAGTTTAAAACTGCTTATACACTGGAAAATCCATATTCCCCTGCTAGTCTTGAAACAGCTGATAATTCGCAGGTAATTTCAAAATTAATCACAGATTATAACAATAATGGACGTGATATCGGTCTCTCATTAAACGGAAGCTTCTTTCAAAAAACAGGATACAGCCTTATTGAATATAAACTGGCACTTTTAAACGGCAATAATATAAATACAACCGATAACAATAAAACGAAGGATATTTATGGAATCTTACTCATTCATCCATTAGAATCGGTCACTTTTGATGCATCTTATTATAAAGGACAATATGGATTAGAAACTGCAAAATATGACAGGAATCGTACTAGCTTTGGTGCAAGATATGATGATGGAAAATTATTGGTTCGTGCAGAATATGTTGCCGGAGAGATTGGCACAACACAGGCAAATTTAAAAAATGCGTTGGGTTACTATATTACTGCCGGATATTATCTAACGGATAAAATACAACCGATTCTTAAATATGATTTTTACCAGAATGATAAAACGACATCAAGTACAGGCATAAAAAATTATGTAGTTGGTTTGAATTATTGGATAACTCCGAAAACAAGACTTCAGGCAAATTATACACATAAAGATAATACAAACTCATCAATAGCCGATAGCGACTATTTTGTAGCTCAATTGCTTCTTAGTTTTTAACAACAGGTAATATTAAAACACATGAAAAAAATAATAATTTTCACTCTGATTTACGTCCTCTTTCCAGGAATTCATACACAGGTTCAGGCTCAAACGAAAGAATTAAAGGGCCAGATTTCACTTTCCGGAGCTTTTGCTCTTTATCCGTTAGCAGTAAAATGGGCTGAGGAATTCAGAAAGATACATCCAAAAGTCAAAATTGACATATCCGGTGGAGGTGCCGGAAAGGGGATCACCGATGCATTGGCAAAGGTTGTTGACCTGGGAATGGTTTCCAGGGAGATAAATCCGGAAGAAGTAGCAAAGGGTGCCTGGTTTATTGCTGTAGCTAAAGATGCAGTAGTTCCAACTATTAATACAAAAAATCCAAAAATAAAAGAACTGCTTGCAAAAGGAATTACTCAGGAAGCAGCAGAAAAGATATTTGTAACCGGTGAATATAAAACATGGGGGAATGTGTTGGGTATTAACTCGAATATCCCGATTCATGTTTACAACCGGTCAGATGCTTGTGGTGCAGGTGAAACCTGGGCAAAATATTTAGGGAATAAAAAACAGGAAAACTTACTGGGAACAGGCGTTTTCGGAGATCCAGGTGTGGCAGCAGCAGTGCAAAAAGATCCGCTTGCCATTGGGTACAATAACATTGCGTACGCATACGACTTAAAAACGAAGAGACCTAATCCGGGAATCCTGGTATTGCCTATTGACGTGAACAAAAATGGCAGGATTGATGCAGGTGAAAACTTTTACGCTACTTCAGGTCAACTGATTTCAGCCATCGCATTAGGTAAATATCCATCACCTCCGGCACGTGATTTATACCTTGTATCAAACGGTAAACCTACGAACCCTATCGTAAAAGCATTCCTGAAATATATACTGACTGAAGGACAGAAATATAATGTTCCAAACGGATATATCAGCTTACCTAAGGATAAACTGAATAAAGGAATTGCAAAACTTAACTAGCTTTAATATCCTGAAATAACAAATGCTGAATAGAATAATCAAAAATAAGATAGCTGGAGGATTGATGTTTACGTTAACGTTAGCATCCATCTTACTTGTGATTTTTATTGGAGTGGGATTATACCTGAAGTCTGTTCCTATCTTTGAACATAACAGTTTCTGGCATTTAATATCATCTACCGAATGGAAACCGGGGAGTGGAAAATTCGGTTTCCTTCCTTTTATTGCAGGAACTATATGGGTAACGACCATTGCCGTTATACTTGCCATCCCCGTAGCCTTGTTTACTGCCCTTTATCTGACTGAATATTCCAAATCGTATATACGAAAATGGGTATTTACGGCACTTGATATTTTGGCAGGAATACCTTCGGTAGTTTATGGCGTTTGGGGAACTTTATTTATCGTACCCTGGATTTCTGAAAAACTGGCCCCTCATTTTGTGGAGTATTCTACCGGTTATACCACCCTTGCAGGAGGAATTGTTTTAGCGATTATGATTTTGCCACTATCAATAAGCCTTTTTGTTGAAATATTTTCAGCAGTACCCAACGAATTCAGGGATGCTTCACTTTCGTTGGGAGCTACCAAATGGCAGACCTGTAAGCATGTTATTCTCCGTAAAACATTACCCGGTATTATAGCAGCTCTTATCCTGTCAGTCTCACGCGCATTGGGTGAAACAATTGCCGTTTTAATGGTTTGTGGAAATGTGCCGCTTATTCCTCATTCAATCTTTGAATCGTGTTATCCTTTGCCGGCTCTGATCGCAAATAATTACGGGGAAATGCTTTCTGTTCCTTTATATGAATCGGCATTGATGCTTGCAGCCTTTTTACTTTTTATCGTGGTACTTATATTTAATGCCTCATCAAGGGCCGTGATTTACAGGATCGTTCGAAACAGATAATTAGGAATGAGGAGTGAGGAATGAGTAGTGAGGAAGAAGTAGGTAGTTAATAGTTAATAGTTTATAGTTTATAGTTTATAGTTTATAGTTTATAGTTTATAGTTTATAGTTAATAGTTAAGAAGTAAAAGTATAAACAAATTTCAGGACGTACAGAGGAAGAGGTAAGAAGTAGGTAGTTTATAGTTTATAGTTAAGAAGTAAAAAAAGAAATGAGTTTTAGAAGAAAAGTAAAATAAATTCAAACATAGCTACTGATGCCCAATGGCTTTTCCCCTCTCCCGATAGCTATCGGGATTTGGAGAGGGGGTAGGGGGAGAGGTCGGTATTCCTTTAAGGTATGAAGTTAATAGTTAATAGTTTGGAGTTTATGGTATGTAACATTAAATTCTCTTATTCCGTTGCATATTAAAAAAAACAAATAAGAGTAAATTGTAAATGCTTAAATAGTAAATGATTCTATGTGGTTAATTTGTTTCCAGAGAGTTAGTAAATAAAAGAAATTAAGTTATGAAATTCAAATTTATAGAAGAGAAGATTGCTAAATCGGTTATGATTGTTTTTGCACTCCTGGTTGTCGGGTTTGTAGTTAATATCATATACACTATTCTGAGAAGAGGATTACCCGCCCTCAACTGGGATATGATTAGTAAAATCCCTGAAGGAGGTTATTATAACGGTGGTGGAGGAGGGATACTCAATGCCATAGTAGGCTCATTGTATATTGTTCTAGGTTCTGCGTTTCTGGGATTGCTTTTCAGTATACCCATCGTATTTTATCTTAATGTCTTTTTGAAAAAAGACTCTAAATTTGCTTATATAGCCAGGTTGGCATTTGATGTTTTGTTTGGAATTCCATCCATTGTTTACGGAGCTTTTGCTTTTACGATCATGATATCCCTGGGTATGCATACTTCATTGGGTGGCGGAATCCTTGTAATCACATTATTGATCATCCCTATATTTATCCGTTCGATGGATGAAGTCGCCATCCAATTGCCAAAAGACCTTCTTGACGCTACATATGCATTGGGTGCCACAAAACTGGAAACGATAAAAGTTGTACTGCTTCAAATTGCGCCCGGCATCGCTACTGCAACCTTATTGTCCGTGGGCAGGGCAATCGGTGATGCAGCAGGAGTGATGTTTACGGCGGGATTTACCGACAGTATACCTACTTCGCTTAGTCAGCCGGCAGCAACATTACCTCTGTCGGTATTCTTTCAACTGAGCAGTCCGAATGCTGCAGTGCAGGACCGGGCATATTCAGCAGCCCTGATATTAATATTCATTGTGCTTGTCATTAGTATAACAGGCAGGGTAATAACGAACCGTTTTTCAAAAAATAAAATATAATGACATCATTGATTTATAAAAATCCCACGCGGGCAAGTTGGGCTGAAGATTATTCTTTTTTGAATAATAATATAGAAAATAGAGAAGGTCTCGCACTTAAAAAATCATATTTAAAAGTTAGTGATTTAAATCTAACTATTAACAAGACTCATATTCTCAAAAATGTGAATTTGGAAATTCCCGATAAAAAGATAACCTGTATTATCGGACCTTCAGGTTGCGGAAAATCAACCTTGCTGAAAACATTTAACCGCTTGATTGATGATACGGAAGGCGTAAAATATACCGGAAGTATTTGGGTGGATGAACTGAATATTTTTGATCCGAAGACTGAAATTACTGAAATTCGTAAAAAGATTGGATTACTGTCGCAACGTCCTTGTCCACTTCCAATGTCGATATACGACAATATCGCATTTGGGTGCAAAATACACGGAGAGCACAACCGCAAAAAATTGAATAAAATTGTGGAGGAGCAACTGAAAGCTGTTGGTCTATGGGAGGAAGTGAAAAACAGATTAAATACTCCTGCATCAAAACTTTCAATCGGTCAGCAGCAACGGTTGTGTCTGGCACGTGGTCTGGCAGTAGAACCTGAGTTTATATTAGCCGATGAAGCAACTTCTGCTCTCGACCCAATTTCGAGTAAGCTTATCGAAGAGTTATTTGTAGAGCTAAAACAAGATTATGCCATAATATTAGTAACTCATACATTGAGACAAGCACTACGAATTGCCGATCATGTTATTTTTATGTACCTGGGAGAAGTCATTGAAGCAGGGCCTGCCGATGAAGTGTTTAATAACCCAAAACAGGAATTGACACAAAAATACCTCGAAGGAGCCTTTAGTTGATGTACAATAGAGCATTGAGCATTGAGCATAGAGCATTGAGCATAGAGCAAAGAGCAAAGAGCAAAGAGCCAAGAGCCAAGAGCCAAGAACCAAGAACCAAGAGCAAAGAGCCAAAACAAAGAGCAAAGAGTAAAGAGTAAAGAACACAAAACTAATTAACCCATATAGATTCATTAACCAAAAACGCGGAACGCGGAACACAGAACACAGAACACGAAACGCGGAACACAGAACACAAAACTAATCAATCAATATAAAATCATCAACCCAAAACGCGGAACACTGAACACGGAACGCGGAACAAAATAACCAACAATGAGCAATTATAAACTAACCCATCTCAAAGAATTAGAATCAGAATCCATTTTTATTATGCGGGAAGTGGCGGCACAATTTGAAAAACCGGTACTTCTGTTTTCAGGAGGAAAAGATTCCATTGTCATGGCCTATCTGGCGCATAAGGCCTTTTATCCGGCAGCTAT
>Ga0302292_1002074_pt1 | contig 12244 bp, 7 predicted proteins | sample III_Fen_N2_1_FD_194553 | JGI IMG/M metagenome (GOLD analysis project Ga0302292, IMG submission 194553) | Peat permafrost microbial communities from Stordalen Mire near Abisko, Sweden - III_Fen_N2_1 | ecosystem: Environmental > Terrestrial > Soil > Wetlands > Permafrost | place: Sweden: Abisko...
TTTCCACAATTTTCATTCATTAACGAATCAAAAATCTGGATTAAGCTTGATAAACACATTGTAATTCTCAATCTTGAAGACAATTCTTTTGTTACCTCATTTGGATATGATGAAGGCGCTGATCTTTTAGATTTTTGCACCAGTAATTCAACGCTGGCTTATACGATTAAAAACAATCTATATATTGTGAGAGCAACAGGGATTCAACAAATCACAGATGATTCGAATTTGCATATCCTCAATGGTGCAGCAGTTCACCGTAATGAATTTGGTATCGAAAAAGGTACTTTTTGGTCTCCCTCAGGAAATCAGCTTGCATTTTATCATATGGACGAAACCATGGTAGGGGATTATCCTCTTGTTGATTATATGGCTCGTGAAGCTAAATTGGTAAACGTTAAATATCCAATGGCCGGGATGACCAGTCATCAGGTAACGCTTGGAATCTACAACCTGGCAACAAAACAGACCGTTTACATGAAAACAGGTGGACCGGACGATCATTACCTTACCAATATTTGCTGGAGTCCGGATGGGAAAAACATCTTTATTCAAGAATTGAACCGCGAACAAAATCACATGAAGCTGAATTGTTATGATGCTGCAACCGGTGATTTCATAAGAACAGTTTTTGAAGAACAGGATAAGCGGTATGTTGAACCGGTTCATCCAATTCTTTTTTCGAAGAATGATCCCAATAAGTTTTATTACCAGAGCCGAAGGGATGGATGGAACCATGTTTATATTTATAATACAAGCGGTACCCTAATTTCCCGGGTCACTAAGGGGGAATGGGAAGTGACCAAATTGTTGGGGTTTGACCCGGAAGAAAAATTCATGTTCTTCGAAGCTACCGTTCAAAGCCCTATCGAACGTAACTTATACAGGATTAATATTCGTTCAGGAAAAATCGATAAACTTTCTGAAGATGCAGGTACACATTCAGGAACACTTTCACCAAACCAACAGTTCCTTCTTGATTCATGGACAAGTACCAATGTGCCGGGTCAGGTTGATCTGATTTCGTTAAAGAATAATCATAGGCAAATTCTTTTTAGAGCTAAGAATACGTTAAAGGATTTTGTTCTGGGTGAAAATACTGTCTTTACAATAAAAGCTGCTGACGGAATCACTGATTTATATTGCCGGATGATTAAACCCAATAACTTCGATGAATCTAAAAAATATCCGGTCATTGTATATGTTTATGGAGGACCACACGATCAGTTGGTCAACAAAACTTGGAATAATGCTGCCCGTTGGTGGCAATATTATATGGCTTCAAAAGGATACATTTCATTTACGGTTGACAACAGGGGGTCTGAAAACCGGGGAAAAGCTTTCGAAGACATTATTCACAGGCAGTTGGGAGTTGTTGAAACTGACGACCAAATGAAAGGAATTGATTATTTGAAATCACTTCCTTATGTTGATATTAACCGAATTGGAGTTCATGGTTGGAGCTATGGGGGATTTATGACTCTTAACCTAAAACTTAAACACCCGGAGATTTTTAAGGTAGCTGTTGCAGGTGGCCCTGTTGTTGACTGGAGTAAGTATGAGGTTATGTATGGGGAACGTTATATGGATACTCCTGAAGAAAATCCAGAGGGATACAAAAACTCAAATATGCTGAATTATGTTGAAAATCTTCAGGGTAAATTATTAATCATTCACGGCGTTGAGGATCAAACTGTTGTTATGCAACAAAGCATTCAATTTTTAAAGAAATGTATTGATTTGGATAAGCAGGTCGATTTCTTTGTATATCCGACTCACGAACACAACGTCAAAGGAAACGACCGGCTACATTTAATGGAAAAGATCAGTAATTATTTTCTGGAAATCCTTTAACAGGTATCTATTGGAACCTTAAGGGTTCAGGGCCTCTTGGCTGGAAAGAGTAAAAGCTGTTTTTTGAAACTTCGTCGAATATAAAACCGATATTGCTTACATCGCCCGGGCTATATGGATAGAAAGCCAAACGGATCTGAATAGTCTTAAAAATGAGATTTTCATTTCTGATCCGAATGCCGACTCCAATACCGGTATAATATTTTTGATTGAAAATTGATTGATCTGCTGGGGCAACTGTTCCTATATCAAAAAAAGAAAACAAAGCTGTCTGAAAGTTCAGAATTGATCTGTTTTGAAAAAGCACGTTTTCGATGTTTAATGTCAGACGTTGTTTCCCTTTTTCATAGTGACTTCCAAATCCCCTGATACCGTCACTATTAAGCAATAAAAGATTTTCAATATCAAACCGGTTAATGCCAATCGTATAATTCAGCTTTATGAATTGCCTGGATTGCACAGTCCAAACATGGAATAAGGGTGAAATGAAATTGAGTTTAAAATCTGTCATTCCCTGTTCCAGACCTGTCCGTTTCCAAAAGCTGCCAACGCCCAATGAAGTATACAAATAGAATGACTTGTTTTTAAACAGATTGCCAGTAGAGAAAAATACATGCGAATACCATCGATCACCAAACTCATTCTTATCATATCCAAAAACCAGTTCATGCAAATATCCTTTGGGGATGTCTTCTATAATCCCGTAACTGTACACCAGGTAATCCCTCACATAGGATCTTTGTGAAAAACTTAAACTACCCAGATAAAGAGTGCTGTTGGCAAAGTACTGATTGTTATGGAGATCAGGTCCGGGACGATCGAGAAATGAAATGTATCTGATTCTTCCTGATAAAGTCATCTGGAATCGGCTATCATTCCTGTTAAAGCTCAGCTTTAGCCTCCTTCCATACCATCCATCCAGGTATATATAATTCAGGGTAGAATCTGTAATTGCGGGGTCATTTACATTTATCCTATCGGAGCGGAAACTCCTTAAAGCGGTTAAGCCACCGGCATATATCGACTGTGGTCTTAAAAAATCACGATCCAGGGAAACTGAAACCGATTTGCTCAGATAGGTGTTAGAATATCCAGTAGAAAAGTTGATGAATTTTCCCCTGACATTGTTTATGGCATAATAGGCACCAAAACCAACATGAGGTGTATTAGTTGTATTGGCTACAAGGCTTGTTCCTACTTCATGTCCCATTCCCAGGATATTTTTGTCATAGATCCCGATATTACCTTTGTTAATGCCGCTAATGCCTCCCGTAATGCCAAATGAAAAAACGTCTTTTGTAAGTATTAGTATATCAACCAAATCATTATTTAATGGATCATTCGTTATGATTATTCTTACATCCTTCAGGTAGGGTAAGCTTCGAAGTAACTGTTCATTATCCATTAACAGATTCGCATCCACTTGCTGCCCTTCTTTAATCCACAAGTTCTTTCGGATAACATTCAGATTCGAATTTGAATGTAGTTTGTTGGCCAGGCTTTCAATCCAGATATTGGTAGTTTTTGTAGTATCGTTAAAATCAGGACCAAAAATATCGAGTGACTTTATTTTTATTGTTCCTATGGTCTTTTTTTCAAAACTCTTGTAATATTCATAGGATAATAGATTCTTATTCACCACTTCTTTTGTTGAACGGAGTATATGGCCATAGACCCATTTGGTAAACCGATGACGTGATGCTTTTATTTCCAGACTATCGTAAAATGATTTAGGATTATTCGATAAAACAACTACTTCAGTAGTGTCAGTATTTAACATGATATTTTCCTTTCCCTGAAGGGAAAACGAAGTAAGAAGAATTAAAAAAAACCATGCAATTTTCATAATTTAATTATGCCCAGTTACAATTTTTAAATTTATTTAAATATTTCAAGAATGTTGGAAAAAAAAATATATAACGCAAATTAGGCTTGAACCAATATATTTAAATTATGCACCCATTCGTTTTTCTTTAGTCTCTATTGATTCCCTATTTTATTAAATTTACACCGAAATGATGAATATTAAAGAGCTATATCGAAAATACGTCTACGGGGTTATGGGAACCCTTTTTTTTCACATCCTATTGATTGGTGGATTTTTAATTGCAGAGTTAAAAATAAATGGCAAAATAGAAAAGGAAGAACCCATAACAATCAATTTTTTTGCTCCGGAAGAAAAGGAAATAACCAGGCAAACCCAACCGATACCTGAGTCACAACGAATTAATGATCGGGAAACAGCATTAGGAAAACAAAATGGGAATGATCAGGGCGAAGGCAGCAACCGAGCTGTAAATGATGCGATTAAGAAGGACAAGTTTTTTGATGCTGGTTATAAACGCGATATTGAGACTGCTGAGAAAATGGTTGCCGATGTGAATAAACAACTCGCAAAGAAAATTCCTCCGGTAAAAAAATACGCGATGCCTGAAGTTACCACCGAAGGCCAGAATCGCGATTCTATAAAGAATACAGTTTATTCAGGTAAAAGCAATATTCATTATTCTCTGGGAAACAGGTACCATATCCGAATGCCGATTCCCGTTTATTTGACCAGGAATGGTGGGTTAATAACCGTTGATATACAAGTTGACCGTAGTGGTAAAGTTATTAAAGCAGAAGCCAGACCAGTAAGCAATGCTGATGATCCTATGCTATTAGTTTATGCAACACAGGCAGCTGAGAATACCCAATTTAATTCAGAACCGAAAGCTCCTGCAGTTCAAAAAGGAACGATTACCTATAAGTTTGTTGCCCAATAATTATGTACCAGTCCAAAGAATATCAGTAAAATGACTTTCTGTATAATGCCATTTGTCTGATAATCATGTTTTTGACGTGTTTGTGAGATGTCTTCCTGCTACCCGCTCCCTATAATTTGATGCATTTCTGTTGTCTATCTGTACTAAATTGGTCAAATTGGTATGGATACAGTACAGATACCCATCAATTATATGGGAGTTGGTGGCAGGAAGGTAGTGTGGAAAAAAAGATTTTGATGTGGTTCAGATAGCATAATCAAATAGCTGAAACATGATATTTACTCCATATCCTCCTTCGTTTTCGTATACTAAATTTATTTAAATTATTTAAATCACCCGAATTTATTTAAAGGGGGTGTTTGGTTGGATGAGCATCAATGAAGTATAAAATGTTATAATTCAGGTGAAAATGGAGTCTTCAGCGGATGATTTTAATCACGCGCAAGGTAATTCCGTACCCTATGGACACAAAATTCACCAATATCTTGTATCGCAATATATTCGTGTTTATATTTATGGAATAAATGTGAGAGAATAATTTTATGGGTAATATTCAAAAAGGCTGTTATCCCGAAGAGTCATTTTTTAGATTGCTTTTTCGTATTTTGATCTTAAGACTGATTATCTTTTAAAGGCGATTCCAGAGGATACAACTTTCTTTGACGTTTTGTTATAATATGGGGTATAAAACCTTCATAATATATAGGTAACAATTACTTTAACAACATTTAACAAATATTTTGACAATTTTTGGATTCGAAAGCTTACATTTGTATTACACTTTTTTTTCATAAGTTTAGGTTTAGTTAGGTTAGTTAGTTTAAGAGAGAAAAGGTAGGTTATTCAACCTACCTTTTTGTTTTTATATACTATCAGTGAGCCTGCCCAAAAAGATATCTACAATCCATTCTCCAGTCCTTGATTTCATCTGCTTTTCAATCCTGATTCAGGGATGAAAATAATAAATATGCTGTATAATCAAGAAATGTTTTAATTAATGTGATTCTTAAAATAAAAACATTTGTAATTATTTGCATTTTAAACATTTTTTAGTGATTTTTATCAGCTAGAATGGATCGTAAAAAAAATTCCATTGAGCTGTTAAGCCATATTAACGCTATAACCTCTTATGATGATTGATTATACAACTCTTGACCTGTTAAATGGAATTCTTAGAAATGATACTATCATTTTGCAATTCATATATAAGAATTTCTATTCCAAGATTAATTTTTTCATCAAAAAAAACAGTGGTGATGATGATGATGCGAATGATATTTTTCAGGAGGCAATTATCATTATTTACCGAAAACTTAAAGCCAATGAGTTGGTTTTAGACTGTACTTTTGAAACCTATTTATATTCAGTGTGTCGCTTCCTTTGGTTGAAGCAGTTGGATAAGAGGAAGATAGAAAAACAAAAGATTAAAGACAATCATGACTATTCGGAAGATATTTATGACGATTCGCTGGAGAAAGTTGCCGATTTAAACGAGCGTTATAAATTATATCAAAAGCATTTTGCCAATCTTGGAAAGGATTGCCAAAAGGTTTTGCAAATGTATTTTGATAAAGTTCCGCTCAAAAACATTGCCCAAATGATGGGCTTCAAGAGTGAAAAATATGCAAAAAAGAGAAAATTTAAATGCAAAGAATACCTGATCAAGAGTATTAAGCAGGATATGGAATACAACAAAATTCTAAGTGGTGATAATTAAATAAATTCTATACAGGGCCCCGATTCTTCCGGGGCCTTTTTCTGAAATACCAATCTGAAATAACCAGGACTATTGCCAGTATCAGAATGATTATAAAATATATATTCCTGTTTGCATATAGTGGTTCGGGATTTCCAATATTTACATAACCAAGCCAGAAATGAGGATGCGCAGTTAACGGATCAGAATTTTTAAGATGATTTAATTTTGCCATTCTGAGAGCAATGTCTTTTCGTTTTCCCTTTGACAGGTAATAATAAAAATCATCCATGATCTTCACTCCTGACTTATCCTCTACCTGCCACAAGGTCATCACAATCGAAGGACAACCTGCAAAAATAAATCCGCGGGCCATGCTCATTACTCCTTCGCCCCGTTGAAGTTTCCCGGTACCTGTTTCGCAAGCACTCAAGACAGCCAGACGAGCATTGAGTTTCATGTTATAGATCTCATAAATATTCAAGAAACCATCATCTGTAACATTTTGAGAAGGTTTTGAAAATACGAGTTTTGAATACATCGGAATGCTGTCGTTAATAATTGTATGCATGGCTAAATGCAAAATGTCAAATTCTGAGGCTTTTTCTTTAAATGTGCTTTCCTGGGCAAGCATATCCACATAGGTTTCAGCTGGGAAGAACCGTGAAATTCCCTCTACCTCATCCTTTGCTCCCGGAAGAGGGCTAAATAAGTGTTGAATGGAACTTTCTTTGTCGGTTCTTGGTTCATTCGCATTGTATAAGGGAGAAAATACAAGAAGATTTTTCTGACTTGACTTTTTTTGATTAAAATAATTATAGAGAAGAGTGGCTGAATAGCTGTAGTTAATGGTATAATCGCGAATCAGGTAATTCAGATTTCGAAAATTCATTATGCTGGTATCCGGCATTTGGGTTAATAGGGCATCAAAAGGAATGTAGGAGAGTTTATCATGTGGAATTATCGTTAGATCCTTGCCATTAATCTTTCTTGCCATTGGTTTAAGCAGCTTTTCGTATAAATTGTATGCTGCCACAGTATAATCAACAAAATCCTTTCTTTTCGTATAAAGGTAATTTGGATTGGTTAAGAATTGGTGAACGCACTGTATGTTCTTCACATAGGAATAATCAATGTTCTCCTTTGTAAAGCTCAAAGAATCCCTGGTAATTACAAATCGGTAAAGTTCACCATTGTTTGCCAACAATTCAGGTTCCTTCACATAGAATTCGACCAAGGCCTGCCGGGTATTTAATTTTGATTGAATGTCATTTATACCGATTATCTTGTTTTCATATTTTAGTGTATAGTATTGCGGATATGATTTTTCAAACGATTTTATCAATTTATTGTATTCTTCATTAAACTTAAAGATTTTAGAGGAATACATGTTTACCAATTGTGAATCAGGTTCCTGTAAATGTTTCTCCTCGAGTAATTTAGAAGTATAACTTGCCACATTGTTTTTTAGATCGTTTTCTTTTTTAAGCAATGAATCAGGAATTCCCCCAAATACTTTTGCTTTGACATCTTTTATTGAGGCTAATAAATTTGAAGATTTACTTCGTTCGGAAAACCCGAACGCCAGATTTGAATACTCTGTTTTTTTTGTTTGATGATATAATTTATAACAGACTTCTATGGCCTCATAAAATGTTGTTTCCTGATTTTGCGAAAGGAAAAATTTACTTTTTTCATTTTCAAATCCGATTTGAAGACGATTGATTAATTGAGTCGCTTTAGTAAGTGAGCTAAGGCTGGCATTAAAATATTTATATGAATTTTCGTAATCAAATTCTGACAAATAAATATCTGCAAGTTTTTCCATAGAGGAGGCTTTCTTCTTGAAGGCCTCAATCAGTTGGATCTCAGAAATAACATTTCTCAACGGAGGATTGACCAGGGGATCTTTGGTTTGGAAAGAGTCCACAAGAGATACTATTGCATTTTGATAATATTGAATGGCCTGATTAAGATTGGATTTTCGTTGATTCCGAAAGTCATCAATTTGTCGGGCTTCTAAATTTTTCATGAAATAGTAATCCCCAAAATGAGATTGAACCTCCGCATAATAGGTGCTTTTTTCTCCGTAGAAATTCAATACAATTGATTTGGCCTTTGTGATATAAAGAAGAGCCTTTTCATAGTCTTTCTGAGAATTAAGAAATGAAGAAAAAGCTAAATATGCGTTTACAAGCTCAACGTTATTTTCTCCAAGGAGATCAATCCAGCTATTTATTGCATTTAAATAGTATTTTCCTGAAAGCTCATTCTTGCCTTCATTTTTGTATCCGGTAGCGATTAAATCATAGAGTCTTGGCTTCAGATTAGGCAAAGTTGTTTTTAAATTTGATAAGGCAAACCGAATAGCTTCCGAATTATGCCCCAGTTTTAACTGAACCTCAGCAACGTTGTATTTTGAATTTTGAAATATATCTATAGATTGCAAGCTATCTTTAGACAAAATACGGAAGGCATTTTGTTGATAATCCAATGCCTGATTGTAATCTCCTTTTTCTCCGTAAATATTTCCAAGGTTAGAATATACTGCTCCTAATTTAAAATAATCACTGCCAAAATTGGACACATATAGTAATTCTGCCATTTTATAGGATTCTATGGCTTTATCAAGATTTCCAAGGTTCTTGTATTGAATTCCAATACTAGTTAAGGGTGCTGCTAATCGGTAGCTATTTATCCCATAGATTTTTTTACGGATCTGATAGACTTGGTTGAAATAAGATATTGCTTCCTCAAAATCACCAATTCTTCCTGCATTAATTCCTTCTGTATAAAGGTTTATCATCAATAAACTATCCTGTCTGGAAGCCTTATTACTTTGGGCAAAAGTACAATATGAACATACCCAAAGCACCGAAATAGTTATAAGTTTTGCTTTTTTCATTTATATGTTGAAAGGCTTTTGCAAGGTGTCAGATCTTAGTACAATAATATATTTTCATTTTTTTTTTCAAAATACCGGGTTACCTTTTAATGCCAATAGGAATAAACCATCGAACAAGAATAATTAAGGAACAAGTATTAATCATTAAAACCAAAAGTAATGAAAACTTTATCTGCAAACAACGAAACAAAAAATTTTGATTCTTTCTCCTTTGACGTATTAACAGCTGAAGAACTTTCTTTAGTAAAAGGTGGCAAATCACAAGATTCATATCCTCCACTGGACTAATCTATTTTCAGATTTTCAATCATTTATAATTTCATTTTCATTCTATTACTGTAAGGGCGGTATTTTCCGAATCGAATCAGCAAATGACTGAACACAATTTATAGCGTCTGCCAAGGCTTTATAACAAATTAACACACAGAGAGATGATACGCAATTCAGATTATTTTGAACAAATCGACAAATACCTTAACCAGGAGCTAAGTGCAACTGAGTTAGGCGAATTTGAACTCCAGCTGGAATTCGATTCGGACTTAGCCGATGAATTAAATCTACATCTGGATGTGGAACAGGCCATGGGTGAACAGGAGATTATCAGCCTGCGCAGCAACCTGAATCAAATCGCTCAAAATGCATCAGATCAAACAATAACAGAAAACATAAGTGTATTTGATTCTTTCAGTTTTGGATTATCTGAAGAATTTGCCTCACACAAGAACCTGAATGGTCGGGTAAGTATAGAGGATCTGTCCAATTTCGGACATTCATTTCCAAAAATCCATCTTTATCAGCACCAGGTTGCCGGAAAAGAAAACACGCATCAATTTTATAAGGAACAATTTGAAGCCGATTCGTTAAGCGGAGAAGATTCATTTACAAGTCCTTACGAAGAAGAACTTTTTGGTGATATCCAGAGTGCTCTTGGAGAGCATGATGTATTGGATATCAGGGCAAATTTGAAACAAATTGCCCAGAGCATGCCAGCTCACCAGTACACGGCAGAAGAAATTGACGATTACATTTATCAACGGATGGATGCTGATCATCAAGCGCAGTTTGCAGGGGAATTGAGCCTTAACAGCAGTTTGGCAGATGATGTACGCCTACACAGGGAATTAGACCTTGCAGGGGCTGAAAATGACATTATCGCGCTACGGGCCTCACTTCAGGAGATTCAGAAGACTGAATTCCAATCCTCTGCCAGGATTGAAGATATTGAAGGTTACCTGAACGGGGAGCTTTCGGATGAGCACCTTGCCTCTTTTGAGCTGGAACTTGAATCGAACCGGGGACTTATGTCAGAGGTTGATTTAATCAAGAACATTGATCAGGCCCTTCAGGAGAGCGATGTGATGCAACTAAGGAGCAAACTTGGACGGATTGCCGGTGAAGCTGCTTCGGAAAAACAAACTGAACGTTCATTGTCCCTGAGTGGGAGATATATAAACCGCAGAGTCATCCTGTCATCTGTAGCAGCATCGCTGATCCTGCTACTGGGTATCACCGGATTACTGTCCAGGCAAGCCTCACAGAAGGACCTTTACCAAAAATATTACACGGCCTATCAGACCACGGGCATCAACCGGTCAGAAAACATGTCTGCCGACCAGACCCTTACGATGGCTATGCAAAAATATAACAACCAGGAGTACGAATCGGCACTTATCCCATTACGTGAAGTAATATCCCGGGATCAAAACAATATGGTGGGTCATTTTTATTATGGCATTTCGCTCCAGCAAACGCTTAAATATCAGGATGCTATCAAGGAATATGAGACCGTTATTGTAGACAGGGATAATCTTTTCGTAGAGCAGGCTGAATGGTATGCCGGATTGTGTTACCTGCAGACCAATGAAAACAGGAAGGCCTACAAACAGTTTAAGAAAATAGCTAAAGGCCAGGGATTTTACGGGCAAAGAGCTCAGGCTATCCTGGTAAAAATGGAAAATTCAATCGAATAAAAAATATTATTTCGTTCGCAGTCTTGTTTCAAATGTTTTAATGATTAATACTTGTTCAAAGTCTTGTTTCAAAATGTTTTAATGATTAATACTTGTTCAAAGTCTTGTTTCAAAATGTTTTAATGATTAATACTTGTTCTAAATCTTGTTCAAAGATGTTTTAATGATTAGTACTTGTTCCTAGTTAATAATTGTTCTTAAAAATATTTTACGTTGTATGCCCAGGTTTTGGCTTTTTGATTAATACTTGTTCCTTAATTGTTCATGTTCAACCAGGTATTTTCGAAAACCAAGCCGGTTTAAGAAGTTTAAAACAAACATATGATCCATAAGCTAAGCTCGATTTTTATCGGGCTATAGTTGTTTTATGGAAATAATCATCAATTTTCAATAAAATAAATTTTTCTGAAATCATTACCAAGAAAAGGTATTGTGAATACGATTAAAAATTTACTTCATTTCTTTTTGTGCAAATTCAGTTCTGAAATATTTTCTATATTTACAATGAACTAATTAAACCAAATTTATGGGTGTAATAAAAAACCAATCCTGAAGTATTTATTCTTTCAAATTATTCTTATAACCACCAATAATTATTACTAATCTCTTCTAAATCTAACCGTATGAATTTTAAAAAATTTATTGTGATTCCTGTGTTTATTGCAATTCTGGCAGCTTCATTTATTGTTATTGATCAACTTCTCAATCCATTAATGCCAATATCTGATAAAGGTGGGTTTGGCTGGGTTACTTTTCAGGCATGGGCGATGTATTTCCTTGCGGGTTGTACATTAAAAGGGGGTTTACGCACTTTTCTGGGATATGTGATGGGAATCCTGGCTGCTATTTCAATTATCTATCTTGTTGGTATATTTGGATCAACAGGATTCTGGGCTCTTCCCCTTGCCGTTTTGGTTGTGGTTATTCCAATGTGTTCAGTAGAAAGAGCTCCATCACTTTTTGATTTTGTCCCTGCATTATTCGTTTCATCCGCAGTATTTTTTGCATTTGGTAAACTATATCCGGGTGCAACAATGACTTCATCGGCTATTAC
>Ga0302292_1002075_pt1 | contig 12242 bp, 13 predicted proteins | sample III_Fen_N2_1_FD_194553 | JGI IMG/M metagenome (GOLD analysis project Ga0302292, IMG submission 194553) | Peat permafrost microbial communities from Stordalen Mire near Abisko, Sweden - III_Fen_N2_1 | ecosystem: Environmental > Terrestrial > Soil > Wetlands > Permafrost | place: Sweden: Abisko...
AATCTTTAACATTATAATTAACAATAATAATCGAAAGATCTTTCATATTTTAACTTTTATTTTTCATATTATACTTATAAAATCCAGCAATAGTGCCTATTAAATGTGATATTACTCCTATTTTAGAAAGAATAATAAAAAATAATTTTTCAGAAAAAGTTATATTAGCAAACAAAGAATCAGTCTTAAATACACTTTGCTTTATATTTTTACTGCCTTTATCCGCCATAGCTTTTGCGAAGGCGGGTCTTTTTATTCTTCTATAGTTTTTAATAACATCAATAGCAGAGTTTAATCTAATATTCTTAACATAAAGCATTTTCTCACCAAATTTATATTGTTTTTTTATAAACTTAAATATTCCATTACTATAATCATGATAAATAATAATATTTGGATAATACATTAATTTATATTGAGTATCTTTTAATCTTCCAAAATATTCTTCACCTTCAGAACCATAATCTATCTTCTCATTAAGATAACCAACATTATCAAAAACTTCCTTGTAAAACACCGCTATAGTCTCAAGAAACGAACCAGATTCATGTATTTCATCTCCTTGATTATAATGTCCAGAAAAATATTTCCATATATTATCAGTCTTTGGAAGAACCTTACCAACAACGGCCTTTTCATTCTTCATGACTTCTATAACATTTGATAAACAATCATTATTCATAATCGCATCATCATCAAAAAACAAAACAACATCATATTTAGAATTTCTAATAGCCACATTTCTACTAATACAAACACCAGAATTTTTTTGTTTTATATATTTAATATCAAAAATATTTGACCATTTTCCTACAATTTCATCAGTATTATCAGTAGATTCATCATTTACAATAACAATTTCTAAATCATTAAAATCAAAATTTATCTGATCTTTTATACTTTGTAGAGCCTTATCAATATAATTAGCTCTATTATAAGTTGGAATAATAATAGAAATTTGCATATTTTATTATATTTGAATAATTACTTATATTACCCCCTGACAGGGAGCTTGGGGATTTACCTAATTAATCTCTTAATATCACTCACGTTTATAATTTTAAACAAAAATATCAATCCAGCATAAACAATAATCCCAATAGGTATTACGAAAAGAAAATTAATATATTGTTTAAAAAATATAACCACCAAAAACATAACAAAAGAAGCAAGTAATACTTTCAATATTTTCTCTAATAAATAAGAAACTTTAAAACCAACAACATTTCTAGCTTCCATAAAATTACTAAAAAATAAAACAATAAAACTAATAACAGAAGCTCCTGCTGCTCCAGCTATTCCAAATTTAGGTATGAATATCAAATTTAATATTAAATTTGTCATCATTGATATAAAAGAATTTCTAGTATTCACCCCTTGTCTATCACACGCAGAAAGAGATAAGCCAACCGGAGAATTTAAGAACATAAAAAAGAATGAAGCAGAAAAAATTTGAAGAACAAGTATAGATGAAGAATATGATGGATATATAAGATTAATAACGTCTTTAGCAACAGCAAACACTCCAAAAGATAATGGAATTGCTATTGATGACAAAATAACAAAAGACTTTTCAAAAGTATTTATCAATTTTGCCTTATCTTCTTTAAAATATTTTGAAAAAGCTGGATAAGTTGCAGAACCAATAGCTATAGGAATAAATTGCAAAGCAAAAACAATTTTAAAAGCAGCTTGATAATACGCTATATTTTCATCAGTACTAAACCAAGATAAAAACAAACTATCAAGTGAGCTATATAATTTAGTAAATATACCAGTTAATGCAAAAGGCAACGCAAAAATAACAATAGCTTTAATGAATTTAAAATCAATACTAAATTTAAATCTAAAATCAGTCCTCTTATAAAGAACTATAAAAGCATAAATAAAATTAATTACAGACGCTACAAGTGGCGGAACCATTAAAAAATATAAAGGAAATCCATTCTTTACCAAATAAAAACCAAGAGTTAAAACAATTAATTGATAAATAGCATAACCCACACTTTCAAACCATATTTGTTGTTTTCCTCTTAAGACAGCATAAAAAGTAGTTGTTAAATTATCAATAAAAACACTAAATATAGCAATAGTAACAAGTTGTATAGTAACTTTAGGATAACCTAAAGCATTAACGGCCAAAATAGATAAAGATATAAAAACTATTCCTAATATTATTTCTAAAAAAAATATATTATTTGTGTATTTATTCATTGAGTTCTCATCACGAGAAGTTTCTCTTATTAAAAGAGCATTTGTACCAAAATCCATAAACACGGCAAATATAAGAGCAAAACTAAAAGCAAAAGAATATTTACCAACAGAATCAGCAGGAAGATTGTGAGTTAAAATAACAAAATAAATAAAAGCTACCATTTTCTGAAAAACAGAAGATATTAAGAGAAATATAGAATTTTTAGCAATTAACTTCCCTGACATATTTTAGTTTTTAAAATTATTATAAGCCCACCAATTCAAAACTTTTGCATCATAAAATCTTTGAGAATCAGTTTCACTACCAAGAAAAACCCCTAAAATTCTTCTATTATCTTTCTTAGTTAATACAGATAAACAATATTGAGCATCATCTAAGTACCCAGTTTTACCAGCCAAAACATCAAATAATTTATTACTTAAAAGCTTATCCGTGGTTTGAACACTGTAAACATTACCAGATTTACTCATAAAAGTATATTTTGTCATTGTTGATATCTTTTTTATTTCTTTATTTGAAAAAGCATAATAAAAAAGCTTGGATAAATCCTTGGCAGTAGATTTATTATAAGAAGATAATCCATTAACGTTATTAAAAAAAGTATCATTCAACCCTAAGAATTTTGCCTTCTCATTCATCTTATTCACATATTCTTCATCACTAAGACCAGTTGATCTAACTAAAGCATTCACAGCATCATTTTTAGATCCAATAAGAGAAGTTATAAGTAAATCTTCAACTCTTACTTCATCACCAATTCTAAGCCCCAAAGCTGCAGCTTGATCTTTTTCTAAATCGACATCACTTTCTTCTATTTTTAAATATTTTGAAGTATCATAATCATTTTCTAAAAAAACTAAAACTGTCATTATTTTCGTAAGACTAGCTATAGATCTTTTTTCATTTTCATTTTTAGACCAAATAATTTCTCCAGTATCATAATCAAACATAATACCAGACTTCAAACTAACACTCATTCCAAGACTGTCTTTGTTTATTTTAGTAGAAGAAAAATAATCTTTTTTGTTTTGATCATCTTGCTTAAACTCTATTATGTTTTTATTGTGAAAATAAGAATTATTATTAATATTTTTTAAAACAAAATCATTAACAATATTATTATTCAAAAGAAAAACTCCAGATAAAATCAAATTTTCTAACATAAATTAATTTGTTGTTTTACAAAGTTGAGAAAACAATATTCCAAAAAGATCACAGAATAAACTTTTATTACTAGCGTCTTCCACCATTCTTAAATTAACATCAGAACCTAAATATATTGCATTAGAGTTTTCAGGATCTATTTTTAATGTAGAAATATTTCTAGTTACAGGACTTGGCATAGTGTTCCATGTTTGACCACCATTAGAAGTTCTATATATTAAATCACCTAAAGCATAATAAATAACATTTGCATTTCTTGGACTGATAGCTAATGCTGTAATATTTTTATTTTTATTTGTAAGAATATCTATAGCTTCGAAATCTTCTCCCCTATTAAAAGTTTTATAAATACCATTATCAGTAACTAAAATGAAACTATCAACAGCACCAGGATAGAAAGTCAAAAAACTAACATTTCCTGCTATTTTACTTTTAGTTAAATCTATTTCTATAAAATCAGTTCCACCATTTCCAGTAAAATATAAACCTCCATCATTTGTAATAACATAAAAATTATTTGTACCTTTTTCGTAAAAATAAACATCTCTAATACCTAAAGGATTTGCTTTATCTACAGTATAATCATGTTTAACCTTTTCTGGAGCAGCTGGTCTGTTTGAAAAATTATAAATAACTTTAAAACTAGAACCATCTTCAGTTTTCAAAACTCTTCCATCGGCAAAGAAGATATAAATATTTGAAGATCTAGTATAGTCTGCTCTAATATTAACAATAGTAGAATCTGGATCTTCATATATAACTTTCCAATCAGCTCCATAATTATCAGTTCTATAAAGCTTATTATTATAACCAACATAAAAAGTTTCATCATTATTATAACCAAAAGAAAAAGCTTTTACATTTTTTCCAATATTAAAAAGGGGTTTCCAATTTTCACCTTTTGTTTTTGAATAATAAACACCATTATTTCTAGTAGAAACAACCATATCATTATTTACTGGAGAAAAATCAATATTATAAACTAAAGAATCAGATATACTAACTATTCTATTTTCCGTTTTCTCAACAAAAGACTTAGAATCCCAAATTTGTCCATTATTAATAGTTTTAAAAATACCAGAAGGATATTGTTTCACTTCTGTAATTTTAGTTGTTTGATCAAGAGTACAACCTGATAAAAAAATAGAAAAACTAAAAACTAAAAACAAAAATATAATTTTTTTCATAAATTTAATTTATTTCCAATAGAAAATTGATTAATCCTAACTTTAAAATATAATTTCCTTTAATCGCTTCCTTTAAATTATACAACTTTTTCATACTTTCTCCTATGTTTAAAAGTTTAACATCACCTATTAAATCTAAGTTGCTTTTCAATAAATAAAAATTAAAAACTAATTCCCATATATAAATATAGTAATTTAAATTTTCTTTTTCTTCCAAAATTCTATTAATATAAGCTATTTTTTCAAAGTCTTTTGATTTTAATATATTTGCAAAATCTTTAATATCCCTAATATATTTTTCAAAAATATCTTTATTGTTTAATTCTTTAATTCTTTTATATTTTAAAGAAGATAAATCAGATATTAACTCTTTCTTATTTTTATCTTCTATTAGTTCATAAGCCTCTTCTTTGTTTAATAAAGAGAAATCAATAACCAAACATCTAGAAATTATAGTTTCTAAAATATTTTTTTTATTCGTTGTTGTTAAAATAAAAATAGTATTATTTTTTGGCTCTTCCAAACTCTTTAATATAGTATTAGAAACTGTTTTATTCATTAATTCAGCGTCTTTTATGATAATAATATTAAATTTACCAGATATTGGATTATTATTAATTTTATAGATAACACCTTCTTTTTTGTCTTTATCAATAATTTGAGAATCCACAATCTCTTTTTTTCCTTCTAATTTTTCAATAATATAAACATCAGGATGGATACCTTTATCAATTGCACCAGATTCATCAGAATTCAAAAATTTTGCAAAATTAATTGCTGTTTCAAATTTTCCAACATCAGAAGAGCCCACAAACAAAAAAGCATGTGGGCAAGTTGAGCTAGATGAAATTTTTTTTAATAATTCAAATTCTTTAAGCATTTTACATTTTTTCTACAGTGTTTATACCAAGCAAACTTAATCCATATTTGATATAAATAGCTGTTATCTTACTTAATTCTAATCTAAAACTTCTTACATTATTATTTTCCAAATCCAAAATTCTACATTTTTGATAAAAAGAATTATAAGCATTTGAAATATCTAATAATTTTTTACAAAGATGAGACGGAGAATAAGTTTCAATAACTTTAATAACAGATTCGTTAAAAGTTAAAATTTCTCTCATTAAATCAATCTCTTCTTTTTCAAGTTCATCACATTCAATTTCCACATCTGAAGAGTCTTTTGTACTCTTAGCAAGTAAAGACATAATTCTTGCATAAACATATTGAATATAAACACTAGTGTCTCCAGTTAATTCAACAGATTTAGCAGGATCAAAAACAAAATCAGAAAATGCATCAACTTTTAAAAATTGAAATTTAACAGCACCAAAACCTATTTCTTCTGATTTCGCTTCTTTAATAACTTCATCTATTAAATCATCAGCATCAACAACAGTTCCTTCCCTACTCTTCATTCTTCCAGTAGGTAAAGTTACATATCCATAATTCAAATGAAAATAATCTTCACGTTTTCCTATTTTTAATTGATCAAGTAATGCAAAAAGTTGTTTGAAATGAAGGTTTTGTTCATTTGCAACAATATAAATAGTCTTATTAGGATGAATTTCTTTATTTCTTAATTTAGCTAAATAAATATCTTGAGTAATATAAAGACTAGTACCATCAGACTTAATAACAACAGTATCTGACAAATTATATTTTTCAAAATTAGTAATAATAACGCCACCATCACCTTCTTTTAAAATGCCGTCTTTAAAAGCTTTTTGAGCTATTTCTTTTCCATTTTTAAAGATATCACTTTCAAAATATGGCTTATCAAAAGTACAACCTAATTTTTCATAAGTTTCTTTATATCCATCATAAACCCAATCAACAAGCTTTTTCCAAACTAATCTAACTTCTTTATCTTCATTCTCCCATTTTCTATTTATTTCATTAATTTCTTCTGTAACCTCTGGATGTTCTTTCTCATACTGACTAGCCTTTACATAAAATTCTGAAACAAATTTATCAGATTTTATACCTTCTGGCTTTGTGTTATTTCCAAATTTCTCATAACCCCAAATAGTCTTAGCCATTGCAGATCCTTTATCATTAAAAATACAACTAGTTACCGTATTATAGCCACAAGCTTTAAAAATATTAGATAAAGATAGTCCAAGTAAATTATTTCTTAAATGTCCTAAATGTTGAGACTTATTAGTATTTGGAGAAGAATATTCTATTAATATTTTTTCTTTTTTACCAATATTTTTCAACTCTTTTAAATTTTCTTCATAATTTAAAAATTCCCACACCAAAACATCTTCTTTGATCTTAAAATTTAAAAAAGGTCCAGCAACAGAAACATAAAAATCATCATTATCTTTTAACAAATTCATTATGTCTTCAGCTATCTCTACAGGACTTTTACCTAATTTTTTAGAAAAAGAAAAACAAGGCAAAGCAAAATCGCCATTATCAGAATCTTTAGGAGCTTCAATATTAATATCCAAACCATCCAAAATTTTAATACCCTTCAATAATTCAACCAACTTAATTTTATATTTGTTCATTAATTTAAAATTTAAAATTTAAAATTTAAAATTGTTTTGACTTTTTCAGTTTTTCAGTTTTTAAATTATATCCTTTATATTAACACATATAGCCGTTTTTTCAAATAAAAAAGGTCACGTATTATAGTGACCAAATTTGAGCGCAGGTGGATTCGGACCACCGACCTCTGGTTTTGTGGCAGGGCTCTACCAGCTGAGCTATGCGCCCTCATTTAACCTGAATATTAATGCATTACCTTAAATATGTCAAATTTTTTCTATTTTTTAGACATAAAATCAGTATTAGTAATACCTAAAACTAAATATGGATTTTGACTATTTTTTTGCTTTGCAACAACAAAGAAATCATTATCAAAATATAATTCTTTAGGTTTTTGTTCATTACTATCACTAGATGAAGTAAAACGACTTACTATAACTGCTTCATTTTCAACAGTAGCACCAGTATTATCAAGATCAAAATTTAAATTTTCAAAGAAAACAGAAAGATTATAATTTAACAAATTTTCATTTAAAATATTTTTATTTTCTAATTCACTATAATGTCTATTATAGTTTTTAATACTCAAATTAGGTGCAAAAAAGACAAAACCTTCTTCTAAATTTTCAGTATCATTAGAATATTTTTTCATATCACTAACTGCTAAATCTGGATTTTTAGAATCATAACCCTTCATTAAATAAATTTCATCATTATTTTTAGAATCTTTTAATCTAACAATAAACTTATTTTTATTAAAATATTTTACTACATTCATATTTTCTTCATAACCTCCACAAAAACCATTTACAACAGTATTCTTAAATTTATTTTCACAAGTAGTAAATTTTTTAGCAAAACTCATTTTTTTATAAAGATAAGCATAAGACAAAAAATCTTTATCAGTTAATTTTAAATCTAAATCTTCAAAGGTTTTGTTTGGGAATTTTTCTCTAGATTCCTTATTTACAGTATCAACAGTAGATTGTCCGTAGCCACTTTTAATATAATAATCACTAGAATCAATATCATTAGTAGTAAAAAATGATGAATTAAAAGATTTGAGCATATTCTCACCTTTTTTATCTAAATTTTTTAATTTAACATCTTCTTTAACAAAACTACTTTTAAATTCATTAAAAGCTAAATTAGATGCAGCAGCATAAATATAGTTATTATTTTTATAATTTCCTATATTTTTATAATCCCCAGCATTATCACTTTCCGTGTTTAAACCAAAAGAAAATTTTTCCGAATCATTTTTATTAACATTTGCAACTGCAAAACCAATAAAAAACACAAGCACAAAAGAAACAGCAAGAATAATATACTTTTTCATTATATTTAAAAAAATTATTAATTAATACAATTATACCTTTTAAGTATTAAACGAACAAACTAAAAATAAGTAACACAAAGTTACTTATTTTTTATAATTTCTATCATCATAAACATAGGAAATTCTCTTCTAGCTTTATCCTCAGCTTCTTTTCTTGGTCCATTTTGGCTCATCTTATGAGAATTCCATTCTTCCAATCTTTTAACAACAAAGCCAGCTTTATCAAATAATTTAAAGAATATTTGAAGTGGCCTATGAAAAGTAATAGTAAAAGGAGAATTTCTTTCACCAGGATGCATTTCAATTTTTATCTTAGATTCAGACATGTATTCATCAATTCTGCGAGCACGTGTATTTTTATCTTCAATCCAAGAACTATTCTTTGGAATTCTAAAAGCAGGATGATTAATAACAAAAAACATTTTTCCATCTTTTTTTAAAACTCTATGAATTTCAGATAAAACACCTTTTATATTTTCAATATTCTGAATAGCTAATATACAAACAGCTTTATCTACTGAATTATCTTTTGTAAATTTCAAATCATCAGCAGAAGAAACATAAAAATTAACATCTATATTTGTAGTTTTTGCAATATTAATAAGCTCTTTAGAAATATCAACTCCTGTAACATTTTTTGATAATTTATAAAATTCACGAGAAAAAAAACCAGATCCACAAGCAATATCCAAAACAGAATCATCTTTTTTAATATCAAGAAGTCTTAAAATATTTGGTAAAATAACTTTGATTTGATAACTATCACTATCAGTGTTTAAAAGGTTATCATACCAATCAGCACTATTACCCCAAGAAGTAGATTCAGAATTTTTCATATTTTTTATTTTAAATAAAAGATAGCATCCATTCCACCGCTTATTAACTTAAGAATTTTGATATAAATACCTCATCTTAATTTAAGAATACTCATCAGAAAAAAAGGAGGAGGATTCTTCTAACTTTTTTCACTAATAAGCAGTAGAATAAATGCTATATAACAATAATTATATATTATTTTTAAAAAACGTGCAAGGTATCATAAAATCAAGACCAAATAAGATATCCACAAAAAGGAAGTTTCTAATTTCTAATACCTAGTTTCTAATATTAAAAATTAAACACTAGACATTAGACACTATTCCACTTATACTAAGACTATAATTAACACATCTTTTATGCTTATTTACTGTGAAAATTCAGCCGCAGGTTTCAATTATGAAATACTCGATAAATACGAGGCTGGTATTGTATTAACCGGACCAGAAGTTAAATCAATAAAAACACACGGAATATCATTAAAAGCTGCTTATGTAAAAATACTTGGAAATGAAGAAGTATATTTATTAAATTCTCATATATCAAAATATAAACCAGCAAATAGCGCTCAACAATTTTATGATCCAGAAAGATCTAGAAAATTATTACTAAACAAAAGAGAAATAAATAAATTAATAGGAAAAGTCAGAGATAAAGGATTAACAATAATTCCATTAAAAGTATACTTAAACAATAGAAAAATAAAGATAGAAATAGCTCTAGCAAGAGGTAAGAAGCTTTTTGACAAAAGAGATGACATGAAGAAAAAAGAAGAAGTAAGAAGAGCCCAAAGAGCAGTAAAACTTGGGGAATATTAAGTTTGATTTTCCCCCATCTTTACTCTTGCATTAATTAAAAAAATGCTGTATAATACTAGCAATTAATCCATTCTGGATTATTTTTTATATGGGGATGTTTAGCTTCGATTAAATTCAATATACTTATAAAAGAAAAGACAAAATTCAAACGCAAAAAACTTATATACAAACGCTTCTTCATTTGTAGCAAATTTATTTGCTCCATCTAAAGTATTAGCAACAGTTAGAGCTTAATACCAATTAGGTTCCTACTGCAAAAAAATTTTTCGCATTTTTTCTCTTTATAATTTATTATAAAGACAATCAAAACAAACCGTTCTAACATAAAAACTTAGAACAATAGAGGTTTTCTACTAGTTTGTCTCTAAAAGAAAAACAAACTAATTGCATCTTTTATAAGCGAGTTTAAGACATGGGTGCGACTCCCATCATCTCCACCAAACTAAATAAAATAAAACACATTACTTTCCCTAATGAGTTTTACCAATTTAGTTTATTAACTACTAATATTAAAAAGTGAGTATAAAAAGATATAGAATCAACGAAGAAATTAGATCTCCAAAAGTAATTGTAATAGATGAAACTGGAGTAAATATAGGAGAATTACCTATAAGAGAGGCTATATTGAAAGCTGAGGCTGTTGAACTTGACTTAGTAGAAGTTTCACCTCTTACTACTCCTCCTGTTTGTAAAATTCTAAATTTTAATCAATTTAGATACAAAGAACAACAAAAAGTAAAAGCTCAACAAAAAGCTACAAGTAAAGTTGTTATAAAAGGAGTTAAACTCTCACCTAATATTGGAAAACATGATTTGGAAACAAAAACAAATCAATCGCTAAAATTTTTTTCAAAAGGCTACAAAATAAGAATAGAAATGCAGCTTAGAGGAAGAGAATTACAATATCAGAATATAGCAAAAGATGTTATTAATGGGTTTATTAACAGTCTAAATATAGACAAAGAACAAAATAACATTATAATAGAAGACTCATTAAAGTTTAAAAACAATAAATTAAGTTGTACAATATCATATAAAAAATAATAATATGCCTAAATTAAAGTCAAATAAAAAATTATCTAAAAGATTTACTCTTACTCCAACAGGTAAAGTAAAAAGTAGAAAACCAGGTCAAAGCCATTTCAATGGTAGAAACACAGGTAATGAAACTAGAAACAAAAGACAAGATACTTCTTTCAACGAAGATGTAAATTCAACAAAAACAATAAAATTATATTTGAATATCAAAAAATAATTTTACAAAACAAAACAGATATAAATTAAATAAATAATATTTTAAAGCAATGAGAGTTAAAAGAGGCATGCACCATTTGAAAAGAAGAAAGAATATATTAGCAAGAACAAAAGGATTCCAATACGGAAGAAAAAATCTTATATCTTACGCTAAAACAGCTATTTTACATGCTGGAGTTCAATCTTTTAAAGGAAGAAAAGAAAAGAAAAGAGTTAACAAAGCTCTTTGGAATGTACTTATTAATAATGGATTGAAATTAGTTAATCCTAAATTCAGCTATTCAAAATTCATGAATAAAGTAAGAGTATCTGGATCTTTATTAGACAGAAAAGTATTATCAGAATTATCAAAAGAAAACCACGTTGTATTTGCAAAAATTGCAGAAAAAATGATGGCATAAATAAAAAAACAGTCGTTTACGACTGTTTTTTTTAATTGTTGATTAATAACAATTAATTCTGATTACAAACAAAATAAGCTCTGGGTAAAGGATATTTTTGTTTTATAATTTCAATAAAATCATTATATTCTCTTGACTCAAATATCTTTTTATCACCACAGATGAAAAAAGTTCCATAGGCACCTTCGTCATCTCTATCATCAACAATTAAATTCATTTCTTTAAATCTGTCCTTGATTTCTGAAGTTATCAGCTTAATCATTTCGTCCTGATTTATTTCTTTCTTTTCCATTCTTAAAACCTCCTAATTAATTCTATTATGTTTTATAACACAAAATAAAATAAAAATCAATCTATTTTTCTATAGATTGATTTTTATTTTATTTATAACAAATCCTCATAAACTTTCTTTTCTTTTACAGACAAATGCTTTGGAGTTATAACTTTTACAGTTACTAAATGATCACCATACCCCTTACCTTCTAAATGTTTGATACCTTGATCATCAAGTTTTATAACAGTTCCAGATTGAATTCCTGCTGGGAT
>Ga0302292_1002078_pt1 | contig 12215 bp, 5 predicted proteins | sample III_Fen_N2_1_FD_194553 | JGI IMG/M metagenome (GOLD analysis project Ga0302292, IMG submission 194553) | Peat permafrost microbial communities from Stordalen Mire near Abisko, Sweden - III_Fen_N2_1 | ecosystem: Environmental > Terrestrial > Soil > Wetlands > Permafrost | place: Sweden: Abisko...
AACAGCTTATGAAGTTTCAACACAAAAAGAATATGGTATTATGGTCGAATCATTAGAAATTAATTTACCGACCCTTCGTATTTGGGGGTAAGGAGAGGTTTTTAAATTTACTTTAAAAATACTCTTATTCTAACTTTTGTCAAGAAACTTAAAAATCCCCTTTCGGGGATTTTTAAGTTTGATTTAAATTAAGATTACCAAGCGAAGTGAGCAAATGCTTTGTTGGCTTCTGCCATTCTGTGAGTATCATCACGCTTTTTGATTGCAGAACCTTCATTTTTAGAAGCAAGGATAAGTTCTTCAGCAAGCTTTTCGGCGATAGGAGCTCCTTTTTTACTACGAGCTGCATCTATCATCCAACGCATTGCGAGAGCTAAACGACGTTCAGGACGAACTTCACGAGGAACCTGATAGTTTGCTCCACCAATACGACGTGAGCGAACTTCTACTGTTGGACCAGCATTTTTCAAAGCTGTATCAAAAACTTCAAGAGGATTAGGATTACCAGTTTTTTCTTTTATAATTTCAAAAGCTTTATAGACGGACTTGCGAGCTGTCTCTTTCTTTCCGTGAAGCATAATGTTGTTTATAAACTTACCTAACTTTTGAGAGTTATACATTATATCTGGTTCAACTATATTTCTGTTTTTTATTTTTCTTCGCATATGATTTTAAATTATTTCTTAACTGCTGCTTTTGGTGTCTTTGTTCCATATAGACTTCTTGATTGGCGACGCTTCTCTACTCCTGTCGTATCTAGACGTCCACGGACGATATGATAACGAACTCCGATAAGGTCTTTAACACGTCCTCCACGGATCATAACTACTGAGTGTTCTTGTAGGTTGTGTCCTTCTCCTGGAATATAAGCTGTGACTTCCATACCATTTGTAAGACGAACACGAGCAATCTTTCGGAGAGCTGAGTTAGGCTTCTTAGGTGTAGTTGTTGAAACTTTTGTACATACTCCTCTTTTAAATGGAGCCGGATAATATACAGGTTTATTTTTAATTGAATTGAAACCACGAGCCAAAGCAACAGCTTTAGACTTTCTCTTTATTGATTTACGATTTTTGCGAACTAATTGATTGATTGTAGGCATAATATTTAAAAAATAGTCGAAACGACTAGTGCAAATACTTTACTATAAAGCACCCAAAAAAGCAAGGGGGGCGAGGCTTACAGCCTCGCCCCCCTTCTAACCCTCTTTTATTTTATACCTCAAACCTTTCATTTATATACCCTTTTTTAACTTCTATGGTCCTTGATGTATATACTAAAGTATAACTTTCATCTTCGTTCTTTTTTTCTATCTTTACATAATATTTACCATTTGGAACAAGACAATAATATTTACCTGTTTTATCTGTCACTTTATGTATAAACTCATAATCACCTTCTGTAAAGAAAACTCTTAAGATTGCAAACGATAATGGGTTCTTCGTTATTTTTTCTTTTATATGACCATACGCTCTAGGTTTTAAAATTGTTCTCTTTAATACAAGTAACAATATATAAATAAATAAAATTATTATATTAAATAAAATTGGTGAAAAAATTACCGAAATAATAGTAAATATAAATCCAAAAATAAATAAAATATTAGCAATACGAGCAATCCAAAGTTCACGCTTACCAAAGAATTTCATCAGATGCTGATCTGTTTTTGCAAATTGATTCCAGTCAAATTTAAGTGGGTCCATTGGAATATTTTTAGTGATAACCTCTCCTTCTTTTACATCTAAAATTTCATTGAAATACAAATCTTGATATAGTTCATCTTTATTTTTACCCAATAATTTTTTAGATGGGAATAAGTAATTTGTTTTACTAGCAATCATTCTATATTGACCAGGAGGCACAAGAAAACCGAAACGACCATCCATATCTGTGATAGAAGTAGCTATTTCATTCCCAGTTAGGTCTTGCAAGACTACATACGCTGGATCAAGTGGTTCTTTGGTGACACTGTCATATACTGTCCCCCATGGTCTATTACGTCTCTTGAGACCAAAGGCAACCATAAGTAATCCCCATAGTCTAGCAGGAATTAATGCCAATTCAGAAAGTGAAAGTGGGTCAGCAAATAGACCTGAGAAGAGACTTATTGCTCCGCCAGTGATAGCACCTATAGTTGTTACTACTTTTTCAGTTATATTACCTGTTTGTGTTTTTAAGAAATTAGATATTGAGTCCGTTATTTTTTTAATACCTTCAATTGTTTTATTAATTACATCTTTTACACCTACTGGTAATGGAGAATTATTTATAATATCAATAATTGGATTATTATTTCCAGAATTATTACAATCAGGACCTACACATGCAGAAGATGTTCCACCTACACAAGTTTTGTCAGTTGGGTGAAGCTCACAAAAAGTTTTAGCTGGTATTGTCACACACGATGGATCTGTTGGATGTTGTGTACAAAACGCTAAAGTTATACAAGTTGAATCTGTTGGATGAAGTGTACAAAATGCCAAAGTTATACATGTTGGATCAGTCGGGTGAAGCTCACAAAAAGTTGGTGTCGGTCCGACAATAATTATACAAGATGAATCAGTTGGATGTTGCGCACAAAAAATACATTTTGAATCAGTCGGATAAAGTTCACAAAAAGTTTTAGCTGGTATTGTCACACACGATGAGTCTGTTGGATGTTGTGTACAAAACGCTAAAGTTATACAAGTTGAATCTGTTGGATGAAGTGTACAAAATGCCAAAGTTATACATGTTGGATCAGTTGGATTAAGTTCACAAAATGTTTGAGTCACACAAGTTGAATCAGTCGGATGAAGTTCACAAAAAGTTGGTTTATTTGGAGGTATGATAGTTCCTCCACCTCCACCTCCACCTCCATCAGATGTTTTTCTCCAGTCAGTTTTTACACAAGCATTTGTCACACTACAATCAAATTTAATCCATCCATAATTCTGTGCCCAAGCGAACCCGACAAATTCTCCATTACTATTTATAGACACTCCACCTTTAGTTGGACTGAAATTAATCCAACCTGCATTCTCTCCCCAAGCATAGCCACCCAATACTCCATTTCCATCATTAGTGACCCCACTTTTAGTAGGATTTAGATTAATCCACCCGACATCTTCTGACCAGATATTACCAGTTACAATTTGATTTGTAATATGAACAGCGGCGCCTTTCGTCGTTAAGAAATTAATTTGTGAATTACTAGAACAGTCATCATTTTTACATAACAAAGCAGTATGATTAGAGGCATCAATTGTCCCGTCTGTTGTGGAAGCCGAAACAGAAAAAGATAATGTAATTAAAATTACAATAATTAAAAATCTATAAAGTTTTTTTATAAAAAACATATATGAATATAATTACCAAAAATATTATTAATAATCATCTCTTTAGTTTCCACTAGATTGTGTTCCTGAATCAGAAGTTGGTGTTGAAGCAGGTGTAGGATCTGGAGCTGTCGTAGAAGCTCCTGTTGTATTTGTAGTAGTTGTAGATGTTGTATCTACTGGGGCTGTTGAAGTTGCTGGTGTTGTTGAACTAGAGTCTGATGTTGCAGTCGTTGTGGTTGAACTTGGTGTTGAAGTCGTTGTAGTTGAACTTGATGTTGAAGTAGGTGCAGATGTTGCTGTAGTTGAAGCAGTAGTTGAACTAGAGTCTGGTGTTGTAGTAGATGAAGATGCTCCTGTTGAAACATTTTCCTTATCCAATATTTGTTGTAATTCTGTTTTAGTTATACACAAATCATCAAGACACAATTTCTTTGTATGAACCTCTCCGAAGAATACCAACCCAAGATTATTTTTTGCATCTGACAAGAAGCTACTTATGAGTGACCCCAATGATGTAGATTTCGTTGTATCAAGTGATGACAAATCTTCTACTTTCAAATTCAATTCTTGAATTGCTTTTATTGTATAAGGGATAAGGTTTGTATAAGAAACTGACTTATTGTTTGTTAGATAATCTGTAAATACAATGTCAGGGAATACTTGTTCTACTTCTTGAGCTATCAACCCAATATGTTTAGGATCAGAATTTTTTTCACTCTTCCAGTTATAAGTAACTGGTGTAAGTTCCAAAATTTTATCCAATGTAGTTTTAGTAACATTCAAATCTGGAATTGTTTGTAAAGCAAATTCTTTATCAGTTTCTAGTGTTAGAATATTTTTCTTTAAGTTTATATCTGAAGAACAGACTACTGATCCAGCTGTTGGATTGACATCACAAGTTCCATTACTATTTTCAAAACGAGCGACGACACCTGCTGGTCCCATATTATCTCCAACTTGGAATTTGTATGTTGGACTTATAACTCCAACTCCGACATTTCCATTACCCAACACAGAGAATCTTGATCCTCCAGAAAGTGTATAAACTACACTAACATTAGCAGAAGTTATAGCATCAGTCGTCATACTGGTATTAGATGCAATATTAGAAATTGTTACTGTCTGCCCACCGATTGTGATTGTGTCCCCGATTTTAAATGTATTTGTGAATTGTGTCCCGACTCCTGTGACTGTTGTTTCACCTGCTCCGTTTGAAACAGTTCCCGAACCATTTATACTTTGAAATACTTGAAAATTAGCAGTCGGAGTTGATGTTCCGATACCTACATCTCCTCCATTCCCTATAAATAATCTAGTAGCTGATTCTGCATAATCTCCAATAGCAGTAGCAAGGTGTATATTACCTCCTTTCTCTACTCTAAGGACCATATCGCCTTTTAATGAAGAATTCGTCCAAGCATTATCATAACCTACCAATCCTAATGCTCCTCTAGAAACAGAAACGGAATCCAAAAAGTTTACTCCTGGAGAATTACTAACGAGAGCATTATCAAAAGGGTTTGTTGCTTGGAGGACTAGAGTCCGATCTTCAGCAGGTTGATAACTCATAAGATGTATTCTTCCTTGTGGATTATTAGTACCAACACCAACGATTCCTTTCAATAATGTTTTTGTAACATTATCATTACCCAAGGTCACTGTATTACTTCCGTTACCAATTGTATCTGAGCCTATCACTATTTCATTCGTATCTCCATCTGCTGAAGCTTTAGTATTAGAACCTAAATATACAGAATTACTTGATGTCTCATTTAAAGAAGAACCATTACCAAGGAAAGAACCAGCATAATAACCAACTGCTGTGTTATTGCCTCCTGATAAATTATAATAAAGAGAATTAGTTCCCATTGCCGTATTATTAATTCCTATTGTGTTAGACGTAAGAGCTTGAAATCCCATTGCTGTATTGAAACTTCCTGTTGTATTGACATAAAGAGCAACAGTTCCAAATGCTGAGTTAAACTCTCCTGAGACATTGTGCTCCAAGGAATAGTTACCCATAGCAACGTTTGATGTTCCTGTAGTATTTAATCTAAGAGAACTATAACCAATAGCAAAGTTTTGATTTCCTGTAGTATTTGAATTAAGAGCTAAACCACCCAACGATATATTGTAACTTCCTTCATAAGTATGTCCAACTTCGCCCACACTACTCTGTCCACCACCACCAATAAAAATATTGTGACCTTCACTATTAATTCCCTTATAAGTAGAAATCAAGGCAGAATCTCCATTAGTATTAATATTTATATTTCCTGAAACATCAAGCTTCGCTGTTGCTATTGGAGCAATAGTTCCTATTCCTACATTTCCAGTATTGTAATAAATATCATTTCCTGTTGTCGTCCATTGTGAACTTACACCTCCTCCTGCCCCCCAAGTTAACCCTCCACTTCCATCATTAGTAAGGACAGTATTTACTCCACCTTGAGCGGATGGAAGAGTATAATCAAGATTACGTAAACGCATTTCTGTGACTGTTGGAGCCAACATGAATTGATTTATTTTTGTGTTTGCAATAGGTGTTCCACTTATACCACTACCAAGTAAAATAGAATTACTAAATCCTCCAGTATTCGTAAATGAACCAATTAATATTGAAGAAAGACCATTGGAGGTATTGTTTACAGCATCACTCATACCAGCATTTTGACCGATGAAGATTGAATTATTTGCATTTGCTGAACCATTACCAGCATTTTGACCTAAGAAGTTTGATTGAGAAGCATTAGTTGCACTAGAACCAGCATAATAACCAAAAAAGTTTGAATGGGAAGCAGAAGTTGCAGAACCACCAGCACTAGTACCTAAAAAGTTTGAATAAGAAGCAGAAGTTGCAGAACCACCAGCCCCTGCTCCTAAGAAGTTTGCCTCATAAGCATTTGTTGCACTTTGACCAGCACCACTACCAAAAAAGTTTGAGTAAGAAGCAGAGACAGCATTATCACCAGCACTATCACCTAAGAAGTTTGATTGAAAAGCATTAGTAGCACCATAACCAGCATCTGGGCCTAAGAAATTTGAAGCCATGGCAGATGTTGCTCCATATCCAGATTCATTACCTAAGAAATTTGAATTAGAAGAAGAAGTAGCACCATTACCAGCATCAACTCCAAAGAAATTAGAATTTGTTGCAGTTGTCACCCCACTTCCCGTTCCTGCTAATCCAGTTGAAAAAAGATTTGAAGTATTTACAATTGTAATTGGAGAACTTCCACCCACCGCCACCCAAGACAAGACTCCACTACCATCATTTGTAAGAACTGTATTTACTCCGCCTTGAGAAGATGGAAGAGAATAATCAATTCCTCTTAAACGCATTTCGGTAACAGTAGGTGCGAGCATGAATTGATTGTCTTTGGTATTCATTATTGGAGAACCATCTACACCACTACCAAGTAAAATGGAATTAGTATGACCATCTGTATTTGTGAATGAACCAATTAATATTGAGGATAGGCCATTAGAAGTATTATTAACGGTATCACTACTTCCAGCATATTGACCAATAAAAATAGAATTAGAAGCACCGATAGCAGACATACCAGCTTGAGTTCCAAAGAAATTTGAACCAGAAGCATTAGTTGCCTCAGTTCCAGCACCCCAACCTAAGAAGTTTGAACTATCAGCACCAGATGCAGACTTACCAGCAGCAACACCAAAAAAGTTTGAATTCAAAGCATTCGTCGCACCGTTACCAGCATTAAAACCTAAAAAGTTTGATTGAAAAGCATTGGTGGCAGATGCACCGGCACCGTTACCTAAGAAGTTTGAATAATTAGCTCCAACAGCAAAAGAACCAGATCCAGATCCAAAGAAGTTTGAGCCATAAGCATTAGTGGCAGATGCACCAGCACCGTTACCTAAGAAGTTTGAATCAGAGGCAAGACTAGCTCCACTACCAGAATTATTTCCAAAGAAGTTTGAATTATTGGCACCAGTTGCACCAACACCAGCATTACTACCTAAAAAGTTTGAGTTGTTAGCATTAGTTGCAAATCCACCAGCTTGTTGACCAAAGAAGTTTGAGTTATTAGCAGCAGTTGCAGAAACACCAGCAGAAGAACCAAAAAAGTTTGAATAAGAAGCATCCGTTGAACCATTACCAGCACCATCACCTATGAAGTTTGAATGAGTTGCATTTGTAGCAGAAAGACCACTCCAACTACCTATAAAGTTTGAATATGTAGCACCAGTTGCTCCATTACCAGCAGATGTTCCTAAAAAGTTTGATTGAGCAGCACCAGTAGCATCAACACCAGCACTTACACCTAAAAAGTTTGAGTTATTAGCATTAGTTGCTCCGTTACCAGCATAAGAACCTAAGAAGTTTGAGTTGGAGGCAGAAGTTGCTCCAATTCCAGTTCCAGTTCCAAGGAAAATAGAATCCGGAACAACAGCATTTACTGTAAAATAATTATTATTAATATCACTAATATTGAAAACTGGATTACTTGAAGTATAAGAATTACCTATTGCATCTTGCCAATAATCATAAAGAGTATGTCCTGTTGTAGAGCTAAATGTAATAGAAATTCCATCACAAATTAATTGTGGTGAACCTGTAATTGGAATATTGGATGTATATGGACAATCACTTTGATTATCATAATAAGCAAAAGTATCAGTCGTTCCCACACTATCTATTGATACAATTATATTATCTTCTGAAGGATTATTAATTCCTACATATGTTCCACTATAAACTGCATCATTGGGTCCAGTACCAGAAAATGTCTGAATATTTGACATTACTGGATTTATTTTAATATCTAGTTGAGCTGTTGGGTTAGAATTCCCTATTCCTACATTTCCAGTATTATAATAAATATTATTTCCACTTGTTATCCATTGAGAGTCTGCAGGTTTTGTTGCCCAAGATAATATTCCCGTTCCATCATTATTAAGAATTGTATTTACTCCACCCTGAGTTGTTGGAAGAGAATAATCAATTCCTCTTAGACGCATTTCTGTGACCGTAGGTGCCAACATGAATTGATTTGATTTTGTGTTTGAGATAGCAACCTCACTATCTGAACCTCCTAATAAAATAGAATTACTAAACCCACCAGTCCTAGTATTATAACCAAGTAAAATAGACCAATCATTTACATTTGTAGTATTATCAACATTATCACCAGTCCCAGCTTCTTGACCAATGAAAATTGAGTTGGAAGCATTAGTTGCATATTGACCAGTAAGATATCCCAAGAAGTTTGAATTGGAAGCATTATTAGCTCCTTGACCAGCCCAACCTCCTAAAAAGTTTGAAAAAGAAACGTCGGTAGCACTTTCACCAGCATTGAGACCTATGAAGTTTGAAGCTGCAGAATTAGTAGCACCATTACCAGCATTGTAACCAAAGAAGTTTGAATTGGAAGCATTAACTGCACCATTACCAGCACTATTGCCAAAGAAGTTTGAGTAAGAAGCAGAGGTCGCATAACTACCAGAATAAGTACCAAAAAAGTTTGAGTCAGAAGCATCGGTAGCCTGCTTACCAGAATTATAACCAAAAAAGTTTGAAGCAGAAGCAGAAGTAAAATTACCAGCACTGCTACCAAAAAAGTTTGAATTATAGACATTAGTAGCACCAATACCAGCAGCATCACCTAAGAAGTTTGATGATTGGATTCCTATAGCACTTTCACCAGCTTGATCACCAAAAAAGTTTGAAGTAGAGATATTACTAGAATCAGACCCAGCACCATTATTTAAAAAAGTTGAACCATAAACTTGATTTGCATTTTTACCAGCGTAAGGACCAAAAAAGTTTGAATCACCAACGTTGATTGCTCCAGAACCAGCTTCAGGACCTATAAAGTTTGAGCTATTAGTAGTAGATGAAAGACCCGCTTCAAAGCCTAAAAAATTTGAATTCTCACCAGTTGAACCAGAACCAGCAGATTTCCCTAGAAAATTCGAATTATATACACCACTTGCTCCATTACCAGCATCAACTCCAAAAAAATTTGAATTAGTTGCATAAATACCAGCTCCAACCCCAGCACCAGTTCCAAGAAAAATAGAATCAGGGGCAATAGCATTTACAGAAAAATAATTATTTGTTCCATCACCTATTTTAAAAACTGGATTAATTGAAGAAAAATCCTTATCTATTGTATATTGCCATTGGTCAGACATAGTATGTCCGGTAGTAGAAGCAAAAGTAACAGAAATTCCGTCACAAAGAAGTTGAGGTGAACCTGTAATAGGAACATGGGTTGTATATGGACAATCCACATAACTATCATCATGATAGGTAAAAGTATCTTGAGTTCCTGTGCTATCTATCTGAACAGCTATACTATTAGAAAAACGAGTTCCTGTATATGTCCCACTAAAAGTAGCATCATTTAATCCTGTAACACTTCCACTATCCAAATTATATGATATAGATGGAGTTAATTTAATATCCAACTTAGATGTCGGATTAGAATTCCCTATTCCTACATTCCCCGTATTATAATAAATATCATTGCCATGTGTTATCCATTGAGAGCTTACCATTGTTGTCCAACTTGGAGCTAGTGTTGTGCCATTTGAAGTGAGAACTTGACCAGTTGTTCCATTGGCAAGCATAGATGTAGTATCAACAGCAGATTGATAAAGTATCTGACCACCGAGTCCACCTGCAATGTTTGTAGCTAAACTTCCTCCGCCACCTCCTCCAGAGGTTGGTGTCCCCCAAGAGAAATTCCCCTCTGCATCCGTCGTCAAATATTTATTGGTTCCTCCATTGTATCCACCAGTTGCATCTGGTAGTGCAACCTTCCAATCAGTCATAGATGTAGTTGCAGTTCCTGGTTCATTAACTAAACGATAAGTAACAGTCTGGTTACCAGCTGTTACATCATCATCATCTACTACTGTTACAAGCATACCGAGAGATCTTCTTTCAAGAGTCACAGTCTTGTCAGTTCCTGTATTTAAAAGTGCTGCTCTGTTTGCAACTTGCATATGTCCACCTTTTAAATAGTTGGTATCAGCAATAGCGAAAGAGTAGCCAGTGTTTCCGACGACGAGTGTATCAGTGATAACTGTTCCAGGTATAGCAGTTGCAAAAGCTTGGACGCCAAAAACAGTGATTGCAGATATTACAAATATGATTAATGCTATTCTTGTAAATTTTGTGTCTTTGATTTTCATTTAATTATTATTGAACCCAATACGAACCACCTACAGGATTCTTTGAACGGTAGATGTTGTAAGAAGTTGAATACCCTGAAGCATTCGTGAAGCTTCTTTGTTCTAGAATGAAACTAGTGACTGGGTTTGAACCAGAATTAAAACAATCAGTAGTTGTATTTAGTGTTGGAGTATAAGTTGGAGCAGGACCAGTAGAACGACAGATAGGACTTCCTCCTTCAAAAGAAGTTGGCCATGCGAAGTAGACATAGTCTCCAACGGTTGCTCCAAAGTTTACTTGTGAAGTGAGACTTCCTGTCGCACGTGAAGTTGCGAAAGGTTTGTTAGCAAGTGCAATAATTTCAGAATCAGTTATTCCAGTTGCAGTTGTTGAAACTCCGTAATATTTTTTATTATAGAAATTAATTGTAGCAGATGATGAGACGACAGACCCAGTAGCTGGAGTTACATTAATAGTAAATGTTGTTGGTGTGTTGTTTACGTATGTTGCGGTAGCACTTCCACTTTGAGTATTCCCTGTGGGAGTGATAGGTGTGCCAGATGTAAATGCTCCACCTGCATTTGCAGATAAAGAAATATTTGAAATATTATATTTTCCTTTTGTCGCAGTCCAAGAAAGGGACAAAGGTAGTGAGTAACCATACTCAAGAGAATTTCCACCTGTCACACTTATAGAAGCAGCTGCCGGTAATGCAGGGAAAAAATAATTTTGTAAAAATTCTCTAGTAGTAGTTCCACCGACAGCAGTTCCTACTCCAGCGAGACCACTTCTTGTAATTGTTTGTGAACCATCAAAGCCATCAATATTAACTGTACAGTTAGGATCACCAGGAGAACAATCTATAGGGTCTAAAGTTTGCCCTGGATTATAAGGTACTCCGAGAGCAAAGATACGAACGTATGCACCGAGAAGTAATATGAAAAAGAAAATGACTGAGATTTTTAATAGTCGTTTTTTTAAAAAAAGTGATTTAATTTTGTTCATTTTAAAAATTTAAAAAATCTTTATTATACAAAGATAATATGTGAATTCTAACTCTTTCATTATAGCAGAAAAATAATAAAAACAAAACTTGATTTTTGAACAAAATAGAGGTTACATGAGTGAAACTCCTGTAATAAGATGAAACACGATATAGATGATAGGTGCAACCTTTACCCAGATAAAAATAATGAACAAAAGTAGTAGAAACATCCCCCATTTCTCTAATAAATTTTCAATATTTCTATATTTAGCTGGTAAAAATGAGAACAATATTTTTGAACCATCAAGAGGTGGTATAGGGATAAGATTAAACAGAGCAAGAACCAAGTTCAATAATACAATAATTTTCGTAATATCATAAAAAGAAGAAGGTAGAGAAGTTCCAATTAAAGATGGAGCAAATCTAATAACTAATCCAAAAAATATAGCGATAGTAAGATTCGCCAATATTCCAGCAATAGACACAAGGAAAGTTCCCTTTTTTATATCACGAAGATTATTTGGGTTATAAGGCACAGGCTTTGCCCAACCGATAACGAAACCAGCATTCATAAATACAAGAAGTAAAGGTAAGATGACTGAACCAAAAAGATCAAGATGTTTTAAAGGATTTAGAGTAAGACGTCCACTATTTTTTGCAGTATTGTCGCCGAGAAGATATGCTGTGTATCCATGAGCAACCTCATGAACCACTACAGACATTATAAGAACAACTATATAAAATATTCCATCAACTATTT
>Ga0302292_1002081_pt1 | contig 12203 bp, 7 predicted proteins | sample III_Fen_N2_1_FD_194553 | JGI IMG/M metagenome (GOLD analysis project Ga0302292, IMG submission 194553) | Peat permafrost microbial communities from Stordalen Mire near Abisko, Sweden - III_Fen_N2_1 | ecosystem: Environmental > Terrestrial > Soil > Wetlands > Permafrost | place: Sweden: Abisko...
GGCTTGGATAAATTCAATGCCCGAAGCCGGGCCGCCAATATACGTTTTGAAGATTTACCGGGAATTTTAAGGTTGGCGCATCAGCATCGTTGCAAGGTTTTTCTCACCTTGAACATCATCCTTGTTGAAAACGAAATCCCGGCAATAATCACCTTGCTCAACCGATTAATCAACACCAACATCGACGGCGTAATTATTCAGGATATCGGCTTGTTTTACCTGTTGGCAACCTATTTTAAAGGTTTGCAGATACACGCTTCAACACAACTGACTACGCACAACGAAGGTCAAATCCGGTTTTTAAGCAAACTGACAGCTTCACGGGTCAACCTTTCACGCGAATTGAATCTTCAGGAAATAAAAGCTTTGACCGCCGTTGCCCATCAGAACAAAGTTTTAACCGAAGTATTTGTCCATGGCTCTAACTGTCTTTCGTTTTCGGGCCTTTGTTACCTGAGTTCGGTTCACGGTGCAAACTCCGGAAACCGCGGACGATGCAGCCAACCTTGCCGTGACCCGTATTTAAAAACTGCCGCAGGCAACGATTTTCCGCTTAACCTGAAAGATAATTCGGCATGGTTCGATCTGGCCGATCTGGCTGATGCAGGCGTTGACTCGTTGAAAATTGAAGGTCGAATTAAGAAGTTTCATTATGCGTATGCGGTGGTGAGTGCCTGGAAAAATCAAATCAGGAATTTTTATCATCAAGGCCAAATTGGCAATGATAATAGCGCTCTTTATCAAGTTTTTAACCGCGACTTTTCCAATGGTTATTTAACCGGAAATATCCATAAAAATATGTTTATTGACAATCCCCGTGATCATTCGGCCATCTATCGTGCTGAAAGTCTGGGAGGTTTAACTGATGAAAATATCGAAGAAGCGAAACGGGAACTTTTTGAAGAAAAAGCTGAAAGCATCGCGTATATCCGGAAGGAAATCAAACAATTAAGCATTGCCAAAATTCCTCTAAAAATCTGCGTTTCGGGAGAATATGGGTCGCCTCTGACCGTTGAAGTAAATGCTCCGGATCGTTCATTTGTTGTTTGTTCAGAGGTCAATCTGGTAAATACCGGCACTGAAGCCATCAATTACGCGATGTTGATGAAACGGCTGAAAGCGTTTAACGATACAGAATATTACCTCGAACAACTCGACCTGAAAAATCTGCCGCCGGATCTGTATATTCCGTTTAAAGCGCTCACTTCGATTAAGAAAAAACTGTTATTTATCCTGAATGGTTCAAGGGAAACAGTTGATTCAGTTGATGTTCCGGTCATTAAAACGGATTTCGAAGTAAAAACTAAACCTGCGCTGTTGGTATTAATTTCCTCGCCGGAGGATTTTCACCTTTGCCGGGAAACAACCGCTGAGATCTGTTTTCAACTGCCCAATGCCCTGAAAAATGTGGATTTAGAGTTGGTTGATCTTTTCATTCAAAACAGGAATTTAATTCCGTGGTTTCCTTCGATTTTGATAGGCGAAGACTTTTCCGCAGCAATTGAATTTCTGGAGAAGGTTCAACCTCGGCAAATTATAACCAACAATACAGGAGTTGCTTACGAAGTCTGGCAGAAAGGAATTCCTTGGATAGCCGGACCTTACCTGAACCTGGTTAATTCATTCAGCCTGATTTGTCTGAAAGAAAATTTCAACTGTGCCGGGGCATTTATCTCCAATGAAATCAGTAAAAATCAGTTACGGCTACTGAAAAATCCTGCCGGGTTCAAACTCTATTATATTATCTATCAACCAATTGTGCTGATGACCAGCCGGCAATGTTTGTTTCATCAGGTTACCGGATGCGAAAAAGACTGCATGGATGATGCCTGCATGCGTGACTGTGAAAAATCGGCATCAATCACCAACTTGAAAGAGGTGAATTTCAAGCTTGAAAAAACAAAGGGAAATTTCAATTGCCTCTACAATGCAACGAACTTGCTGAATACTGAAGTTGTTACGGATTTTCCAAATTTCTTTTCGGGTTTTCTCATTGATTTGTGCGATATAACGACCAGTACCAGAATTGAATTAGACAAATCGTTAACAATCGGACTTTTTGAAAATCATATCAACGGAGATTCCGGTTCAGCACCGGAACTCCGGAAACGAATTCATCCGGCAACGAACAGTCAGTATACCAGCGGAATATAGATTGCGTTTGAGTTTCAGAACAAAACTATTCGCTCAATTTTAAAAAAAAACCGACCTTCAGGAAAATCTGAAGATCGGCTTTTGTAATTATATTGTGGTTGATTATTTCAATCCAAATTCTATCACTTTGCCTAGCGCAACATACTTTTCGTACAACTTGGCATATCTGGCAACATTGGCCGGAATGGGAGAATAAGAAGTTTCGAAACCACCGCCCATTTTTTTCTGAGCTTCAGAAATGTTCGGGTAAACTCCGGCAACTACTGCTGCCGCCATGGCCGAACCCAATGCACAAGCTTGTTCCGAGCGGGCCACTTTTATCGGCATATTCAGCACATCGCACACAATCTGCATCACAAAAGGCGATTTTTTAGCTACTCCGCCCAAGGCAATCACTCCATCAATGCGGACACCTTCGCGTACAAACCGATCGACAATAGCTTTCGAACCAAAGGCAGTCGCTTCAACCAATGCACGGAAAATACGTGGTGCATCCGAGCCTAGATTCAGGCCTGAAATTATGCCCTTGAGATTTTGGTTGGCATCCGGCGTACGGCGGCCATTCATCCAATCGAGTGCCACAATACTGCTTTCTTCCATTGGAATCAGTTCGGCAGCTTTGGTCAGTTCAGGAATGATGCGCGAAGAAACTTCAGCAATCAATTTAGCTTTGGTGGCTTCGTCTAAAAGTGTGCTGCTGGCAATAATCTGTTCGGCTGGCCATTGAAGTACATTTTTAAACCATGCATAAATATCGCCGAAAGCAGACTGGCCGGCTTCCATTCCCAACATTCCGGGAACGATAGAGCCATCCACCTGACCGCAAATTCCGCTGATCAGTTTATCGCCCACTTCTTCCATGGGGGCAATCAACATGTCGCAAGTTGAAGTTCCCATTACTTTGCTCAGGTAATAGGGCTCGATTTCAGCGCCAACAGCGCCAAGATGGGCATCAAACGACCCGGCACCAATCTTAACATCGGCTGGTAAGCCAAGTTTTTTGGCCCATTCAGGAGTAATGGTTCCAGCTGCAACATCACAAGTAAAAGTTTCTTTAAACAAGCGGTCTTTCAGGCCACCCAACAGTGGATCGAGTTTTACAAGAAAATCTTCAACAGGCAATCCTCCGAAAGCTTCGTGCCACATGGCTTTGTGACCAGCTGCACAACGCGAGCGTTTCATTGTTTTAGGATTTGTATTTCCGGTCAGAACGGCTGGAATCCAGTCGCAATGTTCAACCCATGAATTGGCGGCACGGTAAACCCCGGCATCTTCGCGGATTACGTGTAACAATTTGGCCCAGAACCATTCTGAAGAATAAATTCCACCTTCGAACTTGGTAAAATCAACGCTCCAGGCTTTGGCTAACTGGTTGATTTCGTCGGCTTCTTTCACACCGGTATGATCTTTCCAAAGTACAAACATGGCGTTTGGATTTTCCTCAAAACCAGCGGTTAACGAGAGCGGTGTTCCTTTTTCGTCCACAGCAATCGGTGTCGATCCGGTGGTGTCGATTGAAATACCAACTACATTTTCGGCAACACCTGCGGGAGCCAGCTTTAAAGCCTCAACAATGGTGTATTCCATGCCTTCCAGATAATCTTTCGGGTGTTGGCGGAACTGGTTGTTGGGTGCATCGCAATACATGCCTTTTTTCCAGCGCGGATAATCGAAAACTACGCTGGCTACTTCTTCTCCGTTTTCAACATTCACGATCAGTGAACGAACCGAATCGGTACCATAATCCAATCCGATGGTAAATTTTGCTTGACTCATTTTTATTTAGTTTAAAGTTTTGAGTTTATTTTTTTAGTTGCGGGTTACGGGGTTACGGGTCAAAACCCGGAACACGAAACTCGCATTCCGAATCTATTTTTGTCCGTAATATGCATTCTTTCCATGTTTCCGGAGGAAATGTTTATCCAAAAGCACCTGTGCCATACTTGTTTGTGGATTTAGAGTTAAACTCCGGAAAGTCATTTTGGCTACCTCTTCCAGAACTACTGCATTATGAACTGCTTCGTCAGCATCTTTTCCCCAGGTGAACGGTGCATGATTGTTGACCAGCACACCAGGAATCCTATCAGGATCTAAACCTTTGAACGTTTCGACGATTACTTTACCGGTTTCCAGTTCGTATTCGCCTTTGATTTCGGCATCGGTCATCTTGCGAGTGCAAGGAATTTCTCCATAGAAATAATCGGCATGGGTTGTTCCAACAGCCGGAATACCCCGACCGGCCTGAGCCCAGCTTGTTGCCCATTCAGAATGAGTATGAACCACTCCACCAATGTTTGGGAATTGGCGGTACAATTCGAGGTGCGTTGGCGCATCGCTCGATGGTTTCAGGGTACCTTCCACCACTTTTCCTTCGAGATTAAGCACCACCATGTCTGACGATTTCATCACATCGTACGAAACGCCACTGGGTTTTATCACCACCAGCCCGCTTTCGCGATCAATTCCGCTCACATTTCCCCAGGTAAAAATTACCAATCCGTGTTTAACCAAGTCCAGATTGGCTTTTAAAACTTCTTCTTTTAACGATTCTAACATGATAATTTGTTTTACAGGAACCAGACAAGCTGCTAAAACAGAATGGTCCAGCGCCCGAATTGATCAATTTCTGAAATTAAAAATGTAAATTTAACACTTATCTTTACATCTCAAAACCCACTCATTCGTTCCAATCCATTTCTTGAAGTCCTTTCAGCTATCCAAAAATCAAAAAAAATAATTGAAGCACAGCCGATAAGGAGTTAATAGTTGCTGAAATTAATCGATTTATCTGAATTCTATGATTTTCTGCCTGACATTTATTTTCAAAATCATCAAACATTAGGGCGAGGATCTGCGTTTTTAATATGTCGTAAAACACTAAATTTGACCAAACACAAAAAACAGATGAAATGCCAGTAAATATTCCGGAAACACCCCAAAAACGAATTGTCATTATTGGCGCTGGTTTTGGAGGATTAAAATTAGCCAAGAAACTAATTGGATCGGGTTACCAAATCGTATTAATCGATAAAAACAACTACCACCAGTTTCAGCCATTGTTCTACCAGGTAGCCAGTGCGGGGATCGAGCCGAGTTCGATACTTTTTCCCTTGCGGAAAATATTTCAGAAACGAAAAGATGTTTATATCCGCGTGGCCGAAGTTTATTCGGTTGATCCGGTAAAAAAAGTATTACAAACTAGTCTGGATACAGTTTGGTATGATGTTCTGGTCATTGCAACTGGTGTAAACTCCAACTTCTTTGGAATGAAAAACATGGAAGAATATGCCATTCCGATGAAATCAGTTTCGGAAGCAATGGCGCTTCGCAACCGCATTCTAATGAACCTGGAAAAAGCAGTGACCCTGTTTGATAAGGACGAAGAGGAGAAAAAATCGTTGCTCAACGTGGTGGTGGTTGGAGGTGGTCCTACCGGTGTCGAAATATCGGGAGCCATTGCCGAAATGAAGAAATTTGTGTTGCCCAAAGATTATCCCGACCTTAACTTCGACCTGATGCAAATTAATCTGGTAGAAGGTTCGGGTGCAGTTTTGAACAGCTTGTCGGGGCACGCCTCCGAAAAAGCTTTGTTCTACCTGAAGCGGTTAGGAATCCATGTTCATTTAAAAACAAGGGTGACCGACTATGACGGCGAAAATTTAAGCTTTGCCGATGGTAATTTAATTAAATCCAGACTGGTAATCTGGGCTGCCGGAATCAGTGGGGAAGTACCTTCAGGTATTCCGAATGAATCGGTTGGCCGTGGTAAACGAATGTTAGTTAATGAGTTCAACATGCTGAAAGGATTTGATGATATTTATTCGATTGGCGACTCTTGCATCATGTCAACTCCTGAATTCCCGAACGGACATCCGCAAGTTGCGCAGGTTGCTATCCAACAGGGAATAAATCTGGCCAAAAATTTAATTGCGATGAATAAGAATGCCAAGTTGAAACCATTCAGGTATATTGATCGTGGTTCGATGGCAACGATAGGTCGCAACAGGGCAGTGGCCGATTTACCTTTTCTGAAGTTTAGTGGTTTTATTGCATGGCTAACCTGGATGTTCGTACATTTAATGGCGATTGTCGGCGTGAAAAACCGATTGCTGATTTTTATCAACTGGATGTGGAACTACATGACTTACGATCAGTCGCTTCGCTTGATTTTATGGGCCAGCAGAAAAACTTCACCAACTCTTACTGAAAAACACGGATAGAAGATTGAAGGCAATCAATTTTTCGTGATTACTTCTTCAACTCGGTTACATGTTCAAAAACAGTCATAAGTAATTAATTATCAATACAAAATATATCAAAATCAGCTTTTTTTTCAAGGTAAAATATCGTATTTTTAACTTGTTATCCTCCTATTAACAAACAAAAAATTTCACAAGTGAAAATTCTATTCCTTTGTACCGGAGGTAATTTGTGCCGAAGCTTGATGGCTGAAGCATTTCTTCAGAAAATGGACAAATTGCTGGAAGTTATTTCTGTCGGCCTACACCCGGATGTGCGTATCGATCCGATGGCCATTGAAGTGATGCTGGAGGTTGGTATTGATATCAGCATGAAAAAACCCAAAAGCTACAAGGAATTCGAAGGAATTTTTGTTGATTACCTGATAACCCTTTGTGATGGGACAAAAGATAAAATAGCTTCGGTCGACATTGAATACAAGCATAAAATTCATTTAGGATTCGAAGATCCCAGAAAAGCATGTCACTCCGAAGAACAAGCCATGGATGTTTACCGCGATATCCGTGATGAAATCAGAAATGAACTGGGTTATTTTTACGACCGCATTTTAACACGCGAACTAAGCTCCAAATAAAATGGTCTGAATATCAATTATTCAGACCATTTTCATTTTTCAGAAACCACTCTGAAAGATCTGATTATCGCATTAGATCCTCAACTTCGTCCGGAGTAACCGGGATTCGATCTCCGATAATTTCACTGCCCGTTTCTGTTACCAGAATATCATCTTCCAAACGAATTCCTCCAAAATCAAGGTAATTGGCAAGACGATCGAAATTAATAAAATCAGCATTAATTTTCTCAGCTTTCCATTTTTCGATCAACGCCGGAATGAAATAAATACCTGGTTCGTTGGTTATTACAAATCCAGACTGAAGTTTGCGCGCCATTCGTAAATATGCCGTACCAAACTGGTCGACCGGACGTATTTCGTCGTCATACCCCACGTAAATCTGACCCAAATCTTCCATATCATGAACATCCAGGCCGAGCATGTGTCCAAATCCATGCGGCATAAACAGAGCATGTGCTCCATTCCGAACTGCTTCTTTTACGTCACCTTTCATCAAGCCAATTTCTTTCAATCCTGAAGCAATGACTTCAGCAGCAGCTAAATGCACCGAAAAATAGGTCGAACCAGGTTTGGTCAGTTCGCGACCCTGATTGTTTGCAGCCAATACGATTTCATAAATTTCGCGTTGCTTTTGGGTGAACTTTCCGCTAACCGGAATAGTTCTGGTAAAATCGGATGCGTAATGCGAACCGATTTCAGCGCCTGCATCAACCAGTAGCAACCGACCATCTTTCAGTAGTTGGGAATGATCGTGGTTATGAAGCGTTTCGCCATTTTGCGATAAAATAACCGGAAATGAAACCATTCCGCCGCCCGAATTGGCAATCCCTTCAATAGTTCCGGCAATGGTTTGCTCCCAAACACCAGCTTTGGCCATTTTCATAGCTGTAACATGCATCTGGTGCCCAACAGCACAAGCTTTCCTGATTTCCGCAATTTCCTGATCTTCTTTTACCGACCGCAAAGCAACTATGGCTTTAATTAATTCCAGCGAAGAATATGCTTTTAATTTTGACACCGAAATACCCAGTAATTCATTCAGCAATAGCATATTCTCGGCGCGGTATGGAGGTAAAAAATGAATTTTACGCCCCGACGAAATGGCCTTTCCAATTACTTCCTGAAGACTTTTAAGTGGTTCTGTTTTTGATACACCCACTTTTTCGGCTTTCTCTTTCAAGGCAACCTGAGGTCCCATCCAAATAATATCTTCCATGCTTACATCGTCACCAAAAATGATGTCTTCACCCGATTCAGTATCGATAATGCCGGCAAGATTCTGAAAATCAAGTCCGAAGAAGTAAAGAAACGAACTGTCCTGCCTGAAATAATAGGCATTATCAGTGTAATTCATTGGAACATCGACATTGCCCAATAAAAGGATTAAGCCACTTTGTATATTTTGTTTTAAATACTGACGACGAGCGATATAAGTATCTGAATGAAACATGTGATTTGGGTTTTGAATTAGTCAGGGAAGATAAACAAAATAGACAGATCATGAAATGATTTAGCTGATACAAATGTTTTATACCATATTATTGAAAATGAAATCAGATCATAAAATTTACAACCGGCGTTTAAATTTTTCGTAATTTATTACAATCAATAAACTCTAGCGCCATGGAAAATACGATGATGGTTTATTTGAATAAAAGGTTGCACCAAAACGATGCAAAGTTTCAGTCAGCAAAAACACAACCCGGGCCAGTGATTTGTATTTCGAGAGAAGTGGGATGTTGCGGCGTTAATATTGCCAGACAATTAGCCAATGAACTTGACAGACAATGTGTTGGCAAAAAATTGAAAGTGCTTAGCAAAGAAATTTTGCAGGAAAGTGCCCGCGAATTGGACATGGAACCGAATAAACTTCGGAATTATTTAAACGAAGGCGAGCGCGGTCTTTTTGACGATGTTTTATCAGCCTTTGGCGAAAAAAGATACAAAAGCGACAAAAAAATCAGTAAAACCCTCATCGATTTAATTACCAGCTTTGCCAACGATGGCTATTGCATCATCGTTGGACGCGCCGGACATATTATTACAAAGGAGATAGAAAAATCGCTACTTGTGAAATTGACAGCGCCACTCGACTGGCGGACTAAACAAATCATGGAGAAGAATAATCTGAATAGGAGGGAAGCCGTTGAGTTTATTGAAAAAACAGAGAAGGAACGGGAGAATTTTCGCAAACATATTGCAGGTGATCGTGCCAAGATAGAAGAATTTGACCTGATCATTAACTTATCCAGAATGAAAATTGCGGATGTTATCTCCTTAATCTGTTTCACCTCGCTTGTCAAAGGAATACTTCAATCCAATAAAAGCAAAGCTGAAGCATTCTGAGTGTCAGGTTTCAAGTTCAGCGCTGAAGCTGAAACTTGAAACTATTTCAACCATTTATCCAACCACTGTTTGACATCCAGAATTAATTTATTATTGTTTTTCCGGGATATTGAGACTTTTATTTGCGTTTGTACTCCGTAAAATTAAAAATAAATCACATTTCATTTACTATACTGAACAAATATAGTATATTCGCAACTAATATAAAGTGTACTGAATATGGAATTGATAAAACGCGAAAAATACTTAAGTCGGTTAAGACCTTATTTCAACAAACAACTTATTAAAGTAATCACCGGACAGCGAAGGGTAGGTAAAAGTTATTTGTTGAAACAAATTGCAAACGAACTTACTGAGCTTAACCCCGTTTGCAACATCATTTTTGTTGACAAGGAAAAATTCGAGTTCGACGAGATAAAAACATATATCCATTTGTTGAAATACGTAAAAGAGCAAAGTTGTCCATCGACCAACTATGTTTTAATTGACGAAGTGCAAGAAATAGAAGGCTACGAAAAAGCGTTGCGTAGTTTGCTATCTGATGGAAATTACGATCTGTATTGTACAGGTAGCAGCTCGCACATGTTTTCAGGCGAATTAGCCACTTTGCTTAGTGGTAGGCAGATAGAAATAAGGGTACATAGCTTATCGTTTAGCGAATTCCTGCAATTTCATAATTTAAGCAAAACCCGCGAATCACTTATGCCGTATCTCAAACATGGCGGTTTGCCTTATCTTATTCATGTTGAAGATGACGATGAAATGGTATTCGATTACCTGCGAAACATATATGCAACCATTTTATACCGCGATATTGTAAGCCGCAACCAGATACGCGATACTGCTTTTCTCGAAAACCTGTTACGTTACCTAGCTGATAATACCGGAAGTATTGTATCGGCAAATAAAATTTCGGCCTATTTAAAATCTCAAAATAATAACAAAACGGCTTCTGTTATTATAAATTATATGTCCTATCTCGAACAGGCTTATTTTGTAACAGCTGCAAAGCGGCAAGACATTCAGGGGAAAAAAATATTCGAAAGCGGTGAAAAATATTTCTTCGAAGATGTTGGGCTACGAAATGCAATAGGTGGATACAAACCCAATGACATAGCCAAAATACTCGAAAATGTGGTTTTTAACCATTTATGCTTTTGTGGCTTTACCGTTTGTATTGGCAAGCAAAACGACAAAGAAATTGATTTTATCGCCTGTCGCAATGGCGAATACATTTATGTTCAGGTTGCATATTTACTATCGTCAAACGAAGTGATTAACAGAGAATTTGGTAACTTATTGGCCATACCCGACAACTATCCGAAATACGTGGTTACAATGGACGATTTTCCAGCCATTAATACTTATAAAGGAATAAAGCACTTACATCTGATAGATTTTTTGAGTTTAGATGATTTGTAGCAAGTTGCATAAATTTTGATAGAAACATGGAACCTGAATTTTGAAACTTATTTCAACCATTTATCTAGCCACTGTTTGAAAACCCGTTGCCACAAAATGCCATTTTGAGGTTGCAAAACCCAATGGTTTTCTTCCGGGAAAATAAGCATCTGGGCAGGAACGCCCCGTAAAACGGCAGCATTGAAAGCTGCCATTCCCTGAGAAGCGAGAATCCGATAATCTTTTTCACCATGAATAACCAAAATTGGCGCATCCCATTTGTCAACAAATAAGTGTGGAGAATTAGCGAATGAACGTTGTGCCACTGCATTCGTTTTATCCCAGTATGGTCCGCCCAAATCCCAGTTTACAAACCACATTTCTTCGGTTTCCAAATATTGTTGCTCCAGGTTGAACATTCCATCGTGAGCGATGAAAGCCTTGAACCGCTTTTCGTGATGACCAGCCAGCCAATACACCGAAAATCCGCCGTAGCTGGCGCCAACACAGCCTAGTTTGTCCTTATCTACATAAGGTTCTTTAGCTACGGCGTCAATAGCCGAAAGATAATCTTTCATGTTTTGGCCGCCATAATCGCCGCTGATTTGTTCGAGCCATTCTTTTCCGAAGCTTGGTAATCCACGGCGGTTAGGGGCGACAACAATGTATCCATTGGCAACCATCTGCTGTAAATTCCAGCGGTACGACCAAAATTGGCTAACCGTTGACTGAGGACCGCCTTCGCAAAATAAAATGGTTGGATATTTTTTATTCGGATCAAAATGAGGCGGATAAACTACCCAGGTAAGCATTTGTTTATTATCGGTAGTTTTTATCCAACGTTCTTCCACTTTGCCCATGGTAAGTTGATCAAGAATGGGCTTGTTTTGGAACGAAAGTTCTGTTTCAGCGCCGGTTTTCGGATCAATCGAATAAATTTCATCAGGCTTACTCATCGAATGTTTCGTGCCAACAAGTTTATCTTTTGCTATGGCAACAAAACCATAATCCTGAATGCCTTTGGTAATCTGCGAAATCTTCCGGTCGGCCAGATCGAGACGGTAAACCTGGGTAAGCGCCTGCCAGCAGCTAATAAAATAGATCGACTTGCTGTTGGCACTCCAGGTAAGATTCGTCGAATTTTGATCGAAGCCAACTGAATAGTCCGCTTTTTGACCTGTTTCCAGATTCATCACAAACAAGCGGATTTTATCAGCTTCGTAGCCATCGCGTTCCATACTTTCCCAGGCAAGCCATTTCCCGTCGGGCGAGAAAACCGGGTTTTGGTCGTAACCCATCATTCCCTGAGTCTTGTTTTCAGTTTTGCGGGTTTCGAGGTTATAGAAATAAATATCCGAATTGGTTGAAAGTGCGTATTCTTTTCCGGTTTTCTTTCTACACGTATAAGCTATGCTTTTTCCATCGGGGCTCCAATCAAGCTGTTCAATGCCGCCAAATGGTTTCATCG
>Ga0302292_1002082_pt1 | contig 12200 bp, 14 predicted proteins | sample III_Fen_N2_1_FD_194553 | JGI IMG/M metagenome (GOLD analysis project Ga0302292, IMG submission 194553) | Peat permafrost microbial communities from Stordalen Mire near Abisko, Sweden - III_Fen_N2_1 | ecosystem: Environmental > Terrestrial > Soil > Wetlands > Permafrost | place: Sweden: Abisko...
TTCAGTGCCCTCGATATCTCCCACCCTTTTCCCGATGTATCAAAATTCTCAAAAAAATGCTTCTTAGCATTCCTGAATAAGAAAAAAAACGTTTATTTAGCAGCACAGTGCAGGATAATGAAAAAATAGATAGTGTCTACAAAAAATAAACTTTAAATTACAACGAATGAATTCAACAAGTAAGCTTATTGGTCGTTTACCCAAAGTAGGTATTCGTCCTATTATTGATGGTCGTCAGGGAGGCGTACGCGAAAGTCTCGAAGAGCAAACCATGAATATGGCGAAGAGTGCTGCAGCTCTTATTTCTTCTAAACTTTGTTATCCGGATGGAACTCCGGTTCAGTGTGTAATTGCAGATACTACCATTGGACGGGTACCGGAAGCTGCTGCTTGTGCCGAAAAATTTGAAAAGGAAGGTGTTGGTCTTACCTTATCTGTAACTCCATGCTGGTGCTACGGAACAGAAACCATTGACATGAATCCGCTCTATCCTAAAGCTATCTGGGGATTTAATGGAACAGAACGTCCGGGGGCTGTTTATCTTGCTGCGGCGTTGGCTGGTCATGCACAAAAGGGTTTTCCTGCATTTGGTATTTATGGCGAAAATGTTCAAGATTCTACAGATACTTCTATTCCTGCTGATGTTGAGACCAAAATTTTACGCTTTGTAAAAGCAGGGTTGGCAGTTGCTATGATGAAAGGCAAATCCTATTTAGGCATTGGTGGTCAGTGTATGGGAATTGCCGGATCTGTCGTTGATCACGATTTTTTTCAGGACTATTTGGGCATTCGTGTTGAAGGTGTTGACGAAGTTGAAATTTTGCGTCGTATGGATAAAGATATTTATGATCCTGAAGAGTTTGCAAAAGCAATGGCTTGGACTGAAAAATATTGCAAGAAAAACGAAGGAACAGATTTCAATTCGCCAGCCAAGAAAAGCACAATTGAGCAAAAGGAAAAAGATTGGGAGTTTGTTGTTAAAATGACCATCATTATTCGTGATTTGATGCAGGGAAATCCCCGGTTGAAAGAGTTAGGTTTCCTGGAAGAAGCATTGGGACATAACGCAATTGCTGCCGGATTCCAGGGACAACGTCAATGGACGGATTATATTCCTAATGGCGACTTCAGCGAAGCAATTTTGTGTTCTTCTTTTGATTGGAATGGAGTGCGTGAAGCCTTTATTCTTGCAACCGAAAATGATTCGTTGAATGGCGTATCTATGTTATTTGGCCATTTGTTAACCAATACCGCATCTATTTTCTCAGATGTTCGCACATTCTGGAGCCCTGAAGCTGTTAAACGGGTAACTGGTTATGAGCTTGAAGGACTTGCTGCCAATGGTATCATTCACTTGATCAACTCAGGAGCAACATGTTTGGATGCTACCGGAGAGCAAACAGATAAAGATGGAAATCCAGTTATGAAGTCATTCTGGGACATTACTGAAGATGAAGTTTTGAAATGTCTGGATGCTACAACCTGGTATCCTGCAGCTCAGGATTATTTCCGTGGTGGTGGTTTTTCTTCGAATTTCCTTTCAAAAGGAGGAATGCCTGTAACCATGTTGCGTGTCAACCGAATCAAAGGTTTAGGACCAGTATTGCAAATTGCTGAAGGCTGGTCAGTTGAAATTCCGGAGAATGTTCACAAAATCATAAACGAACGTACTGATAAAACTTGGCCAACGACTTGGTTTGCACCACGCTTGTGCGATAAAATTCAGTTTAAAGATGTTTATAGTGTTATGAATAATTGGGGTGCGAATCATGGAGCCATTAGTTTCGGCCATATTGGTGCTGATTTGATTGCATTAGCTTCTATTTTGCGCATTCCGGTTTGTATGCACAATGTTGATGAGAATCAGATTTTCCGTCCTGCTGCATGGAATGCTTTTGGAATGGATCCCGAAGGAGCTGATTATCGCGCGTGTCAGAATTTTGGACCTCTCTACAAATAGAAGGTTTAATCTGGGCTAAAGTTCGAAGGGTATAAATTCGTTAACTCCATTAATATCATGATTAACATTGACTGATATTTTAACACAATTATTAACTTCGCATCCAGAAATGATTAAAAGCCTGAATTGTATTTACAATTCAGGCTTTTTCTAAAGAAAGATTCCATGGAGAAATTCTCATTTAAATTTGATGAAACATCACCGCAAACGAAGTTACAGCAGCTTATTCATTCAGTAAGTGAAGCCATTAATTTGGGTGTATTAAAGGAGGGTGACTTTTTGCCATCCGTGAATCAGATGAACAGAGAAAGTGGAATTTCACGCGATACCATTTTTAAAGCATATTCGATTCTAAAACAAAGAAGTATCATTTCATCAACTCCAACTAAAGGGTATTTTGTTTCCTCCGAATCACATAATGTGTTTGTCCTTCTCGATGATTTTAGTGCGTTTAAGGAACAGTTTTATAAATCTTTTAGAGCAAATCTTCCGGATAATTATTCCGTTGACCTATTGTTTCATCACTATAATCCTGAAGTATTCGATCAGTTGATCCTTAATAGTTTGGGACGATATAGCATGTATGTTGTGATGAATATTGACAATAAAAGTATGGAAGACGCTGTTCGTAAAATTGATCCGCGTAAGCTTCTGATTCTTGATATGGGATTTGACTCCAAAAATGAAGTTTCAAGCCTTACTCAGAATTTTAATCAGGCGGTATATGATTGCCTAACTTCCGGACTTGAGCGAATAAAAAAATATCAGGAATTTATTCTGGTGTTTCCACAAAACACACCGCATCCATCTGAAACTATTGATGCATTTAAACGCTTTTGTGATAATAATCGGATTTACCATACCGTTTTAGATAATATTGAGAATCGGGAAGTTCAACCCGGTCAGGTATATCTGGTAATTAAGGATTCTGATTTGGTGAAAATCGTGAAAGATTGTAAACAAAAAGGATATAAAATAGGTGAAGATGTAGGTATTATTTCCTACAATGACACTCCAATGAAGGAAATTGTAGCTGCTGGTATAACTGTTGTCTCGACTGATTTTATACGAATGGGTAAGGATTGTGCCCGATTTATTTTTTCCAAAGAGAAAATATCCGAGGTAATTCCAACACAACTTATTCTTCGGGGATCGCTTTAGTCTATAAACTAATTCATATTATTCGTGCGACGACAAAAGTCTGAAGAAGCGACAATTATCAGAAAGGTAAATCAAAAGGTTGGTAAAGCCATTCAACAATACGGTTTGATTACCGAAGGTGATCGTATTTTGGTTGGTCTATCTGGAGGTAAAGACTCTTTGGCTCTTTTGGAAATTCTGGCTGGTCGATTGAAATACCATCCTGTTAAGTATGAATTAGCAGCCATCCATATCAGTTTAAGTTCACAACCATATACGATTGATCTTGATTATTTGCAAACTTTTGCACAAAGACTTCAGGTTCCATTTATACACAAGGTAATTGATATTGATATAGTTAGTAAGGAGAGTAATAATCCTTGTTTTGTTTGTTCATGGAATCGCAGGAAAGCTCTGTTTGAAATGGCGCAGGAATTAGGCTATAACAAGCTCGCTTTGGGACATCATATGGACGACGCGATTGAAACCTTATTGATGAACATGTTTTTTCAGTCAAACATAGGCTCAATGCCACCAATTCTTAGTATGTTTGATGGTAGAATGTTCATTATTAGGCCATTACTGTTACTTGCAGAAGAGGATCTTAAGTGTTTTGCAGGAATTCGTAATTTTCGTAAGGAAATTAAGACTTGTATTTATGAAAAAGACTCTAAACGCATGGAAGTAAAGAAGTTAATAGGAAAAATCTCAGCTCTGGCACCAAATGCAAGATCGAACATTTTTGCTTCGATGACCAATATTAAAGAGGAATATTTGCCAAAAGAGAAATATTAAATCAATAATCAGGATCAAATCACTAAAAAAAACGGTTATGAAAAAGATGATTATTTTTGTTGTTTTTGCTGCATTAGCCTTCTCTTCTTATGCTAAGGATTTTTTTGATGCAGGAATAAAGGCGGGTGTTAACTCATCAAAAATCTCTACACGTATTGAAAATTATAATCCACAAACGATTAATAATTATCAGTTTGGAGCATTTGCCCGTATTAGTTTAGGACGTATTTATGTTCAACCTGAAGCTTATTACAATTCAAAGGGTGGTGAAGTTATTGATAAAGTAAATTTATCGACGGTAAATTCGTTTGATTTGAAAACCGTTGATGTTCCGGTCTTACTTGGTCTTAAGATTATCAATAAGGACTTTTTGAATCTTCGCATCATGACAGGTCCGGTTCTTTCGTTTGCAACTGATAAAAGTGTTAAAGGTCAGTTTACCAGAGACAATCTGGAAAACAGTGCTTTTGGATGGCAGTATGGTGCTGGTGTTGATTTCCTTTTTCTAACTCTTGATGCACGAATGGAATCGTATAACAAAAATTTTTATACCGGACTGGATTCAAAAACAGGAACTTTTGTAGTTAGTCTTGGAATTAAATTGTTTTAAACAATACTGTTGACTGATGAAGCGGTGGGGATTAATATTTATATTCTTATCTATCATGACTTCCTTGTATGCACAGGAGAAAGTCGTCGTTGATAGTATCTCCGGAAATCAAAAGAATATTGATCGTTTACACTTGAGTGTTGGGAAACCGTCATTTTATGACGATGGAATATCAATTGAGAAATTCTCATTGGTTGAACCGTTTAGTTTTAAACAGCCACTTCTTCCCGACTATTCTAAAAATCTTAATATTAAAAATCTGATAAATCCAACGAGTTTAACCTCAGAATCTCATTCTCTATCCGGATATGGATTTTCTCCGTTCTTGTTTAGCGGAAATGTATTTAATCAGGCGAACTATCGAGTATCAGATCGTTTTACATTGGGAGGAAATAGTTTTGGCATACGTTCTATTTTAGAACCGCCAAGAATGAACTCTTCAATACAGAACATGAGTACCAAAGGTGTTAGTATGTATATGCAATACAATGTTTCAAAGAATATAAAGGTTGAAACACGCGTAAGTATTTCAAACCACTCGTATCCCTGAATTTTATAAAGAAAGATTTTTGTTTACCGATTTGTGTTATTTAATTATTTGATTGTTAGTTTATTGAGATGGCGTTCCATTCTTTTTTATTTTCACGATATTTATTCAACATTTCAATTAATTTTGGCACACTTTTACGCAAGGTATATTTATGCTTGATAAGATTAAAAAAGTCGAACGGGTTTTTAAACAATTAGACAAGGAAACTGAGAAGTTTAGTAAACAATCGGGACTTAAGTGTGTGACGAATTGTAACTTGTGCTGTTTGAAAAAAGGACTGGAAGCTAATGTCCTTGAATTCCTTCCACTCGCCTATTATTTGGTTAAGAATAATTTGCATGAAGCAGCTCTTGATCTGCTGGAAACTAATCCGGAGCATTGCATAAATATGTCGAAAACACAGATTCCCGGGATTACTGAAGGCTGTTCAATATACGATCATCGGGGCTTGATTTGTCGTTTATTTGGTTTTTCAGGCGTACGCGATAAAAATTCAAGACTTTCGGTTTACACTTGTGCTCATATGAAGAACGAATTTCCGGAAGAGTTTAAGCGATCTATGGAACAGATAAATTCAGGAATGAATATTCCTGTTGTAACCGATTTTTATTATCAGATCTATTTTATTGACAGCTTAATGGCTAATGATTATAATCCGATCAATGTAAGCATTCGAAAAGCAATTGAGAAGGTTGCCTATTATTATATTAATAAACAAACAAGGAAGCCAAGACCTAAAGCAAATTTATCCAACGAAATTCAAGAATAAATGACTGACGAAATAGTACATATTCCAGATTTATCAACTGAATTTCAGTTTGCTACCTCAAGAAGCAGTGGCCCTGGTGGGCAGAATGTGAATAAGGTCAACTCGAAAGTTGAGCTTCGGTTTGATATTCAAACTTCCGGATTATTAACCGATGAACAGAAAGAAATCCTGATTCTTAAATTAGCATCTAAAATTAGTTCTGAGGGAATATTGAGTGTGATTTCTCAGCGTGACCGTTCTCAGCTAATTAACAAGGAAGATGCTATTCATAAGTTTTATGTGCTCATAGCAAGGGCTCTAAAACCAGTGAAATCGCGAAAAAGAACCAGACCTACATTGGGTTCAGTTCAAAAAAGGTTAGCATCAAAGCGCATAAAATCTATAATAAAGCAAAACCGTTCGTCCAAAGTTGATGAATAGTTTTTTACTGAAAATATTTTCAGAATAATCCGATATGATACAACTATTTTCAGTATCCAATCCAACTGAATTAACCGCTGATCTCAGAAAAATATATGAAGAGGCTTTTCCAGCCGACGAACGTAGGGAATGGGTTCAGCTTACAGCGTTGCTTCCCAATCCACATTTTATGCTGAATAAGGTTTATTTTCAGGAGCAATTAATCGGAATTCTTAATTATTGGACTTTGGACCGATTTTGTTACATCGAGCATTTTGCGATAAGTGAATATGAGCGAAATAAAGGATTTGGATATGGGGTCTTAAAAAGCTTATTGTCAGGAGTGTCTTCATCTGTAATTCTTGAAGTGGAGGAGCCTGTTACGGAAATGGCTCGGAATCGTATCGCGTTTTATGAGCGCTTAAATTTCAGGATATTGGACGGTGAATATTACCAACCGCCCTACTCTATTGACAAAAAACGAGTGAAGATGCTGCTTATGTGCTACTCTGGAATAAATGATCCAATCGATTTTTTGATAGCAAAGACACATCTTTATCAATCTGTCTATCAAATCAAAGAATAACATTACTTCTTACGAAGAATGGATGAATCTCAAGTGTTGCTTTTTTTATTTTTGTATTACAGATCAAATTCAATAACCGAAAATCTCTGATTAAAATATGAAATCACTTTATTCTTTATTGTACCATTTGTTTCTAGATTTAGACTTTCTGGAAATGTATGCACGACTCTTTTCGGTATTTCTAACGTTTGTAGGAATTGTTTTGGTTGCGATGGTTGTTCATTGGATAACTCAAATGATTGTAATCAAGATTATTCACCGGTTAGTTGAAAATACAAAAACCGAATGGGATGATTTCCTCTTGAGACGGAAAGTATTTCAATCAATGTCTCATCTGACTTCGGCAATGGTTTTTTATTATTCTTGTAACTATTCTGAAATACTTGGGGTCACAAGTTTTATGGAGACTTTTACAAATATTTATTTTGTAATCATTTTTGTAAAGGTTGCTACGGGTTTCTTGAGAGCATCCAACGATATATACCTTTCTACTCCATATTCAGCAACCCGTTCTATAAAAGGTTACATTCAACTGGGAATGATTGTTGTTTATTTTATTGCCGGAATATTTATTATCGCTTTTGTTTTCCATAAACCACCAGAAAAGTTGTTGACTGGGTTAGGTGCTATTGCGGCAGTATTAATGTTTGTGTTTAAAGATACAATTCTTGGATTGGTTGCCAGTATTCAGCTTTCAGCATATAATATGTTGAAACCAGGTGATTGGATTGAAATGCCAAAACACAATGCAAATGGTACGGTGATCGATATTTCGCTGAATACTGTTAAAGTTCAGAATGGTGATAAAACCATTGTTACAATTCCAACTTATTCATTGGTTTCTGATTCTTTTATGAATTGGTCGGGAATGGAAGAGTCTGATGGTCGACGAATCAAACGTTCGATAAATATAGATATGAAGAGTGTCCGCTTTTGTGACAAACAAATGCTTCGTAAATTTCAAAAAATAAGTCTTATAGAGTCTTATGTAACCGGAAAGCAAACAGAAATTTCGGAATACAATAAAAGCAATAGTGTTAGTGATGATACTATTCTGAATGGACGTAGCCAGACTAATTTGGGTGTGTTTCGTAAATATTTGGAAGCGTACCTAAAAGCTAGCTCCGATATCAATCAAGATATGACCATGCTGGTTAGGCATTTACAACCAACAGAGACCGGTATTCCCATTGAAATATATGTTTTTAGCAAAGAGAAACAGCTGAATGCCTATGAGAACATTCAGTCTGATATATTCGATCACATATTAGCAATTATTCCGGAGTTTGAGTTGCGGGTATTTCAGGTTCCTTCAGGTCATGATATTGATGCACTTTCTGCTAAAATTTCTGAAGGACAATTAAGAAATTAAAAAGTTGAGTTACTTTTGGCAGTTTGCTTGTAAGCAGCTGTTTGGTTAGCTTAAATAAGGAGGTATGGTGCACTTTTTATTTTTATTGTTTCGCTTTTTGCTGGTTACAAATAAGATGTTTAAAAACAAAAATATTTAGAATTTATCGATTTTTTATACTTTTACGTTTCAAATTTTCAAACGACAGTTATAACTTTACATTATGAATGATCTACATATTGAACCACTTCCCAATATTGATGAATTGGATGAAAAAATTTTGAAATTAATCACCCGTAATGCAAGAATTCCTTTTTTGGAAGTTGCTCGTGAATGTGGGGTGTCAGGAGCTGCTATTCATCAAAGGGTACAGCGATTGCTTAATCTTGGCGTTGTATCGGGAAGTGAGTTTATTGTTAATCCCCAAAAACTTGGATATTTTACCTGCGCATATATGGGTATTCATCTTGAAAAAGCGAATATGCACCAGCAGGTTGTGGCTGCTTTGACTAAGATTCCTGAGGTTGTGGAATGTCATTATACAACGGGGTCTTATGCCATTTTTGTCAAGGTTCAAACTAAAACCAATAAGCATCTGAAAAAATTGATTGATGACGATATTCAGGAAATTGAAGGAATTGCCCGTACGGAAACTTTCGTTTCGCTTGAAATGGAATTTAAACGTCAGGTTCCTATAAAATAAGCTAATCACTGATTGGAGGGAAAGGGTGTCATTTAATGATACCCTTTTCTTTTACGTCCTTTTGATCCCAAAGTGTGAACATATTTTATCTATTTTTTAAATTATCTGTTCGTTTTTGAGTCAAAATATTTGATTTTTAGCTAATTTTGAATCCATATTACTTAATTTTAAAGAAATTGCTATCATGACTCTACGAAATCAACTCGATGATATTGACCTGAATATTTTAGATATTATATCAAAAAATGCACGGATTCCATTTAAAGATGTGGCTGCCGAAGTCGGAGTTTCGAGAGCTGCAGTGCATCAACGGGTTGCCCGAATGATTGATTTGCATGTAATTGTTGGTTCGGGTTACCATATAGACCCCAAAAAAATCGATTATGGAACTTGTACCTATATTGGAATATTCCTAGAAAAAGGAAGTTTGTATTCCACGGTTGCTGAGAATCTTAAAGAGATTCCTGAAGTTGTTGAATGTCATTATACTACTGGCCAATATGCCATTTTCGTAAAGGTTTATGCTAAAGATAATGAGCATTTAAGAGATATCCTGAGTGATAAAATTCAGAAGATCACAGGAATTGCCAGTACCGAGACTTTTATTTCGCTTGATGAAACATTTAAGCGTGAAGTTCCTATCCTGTAATTGTTTCCACCGGCATGTTTCCAATACTACAATCTATGTGTTAAAAAAGAGTTTGCGATTGTTGACAAGTCTTCCATCGAATGAATGAATTTTTCGTTAGAGTCAGTGAAAAGTGCTTATTTTTGCAGTATATTTAAAGCTGCAATCAGATATGTTTGAAAAGCTAATTCATCTTGAAGGAATTGATCCACTGGAATTTTTTGGCGTTAACAATGCTAAAATGAACCTAATCAAGTCCTACTTCCCTAAATTGGTTATTGTATATCGAGGTAATGATGTGATCATCAAGGGAGATGATGAAGAAATACTTCGCTTTGAATCAAAATTTCATTTAATTATAGATCATTACAATCAGTTTAATGTACTGCCTGATGATGTTATTAATCAGGTCTTTATGAATGAATTGGAAGAGATTTCCGGTGCTCGGGAAGAAGATCAGGATGTTTTACTTTTTGGTATAAACGGGAAAGCTATTCGGGCTCGGACTCCTAATCAACGGGTTTTAGTTGAAGCATGTAGCAAAGCCGATCTGATTTTTGCGATGGGACCTGCCGGTACCGGAAAAACATATACCGCAATAGCTTTGGCTGTTAAGGCTTTGAAAAACAGAGAGATTAAACGTATAATTCTTAGTCGTCCTGCTGTAGAAGCCGGAGAACGACTAGGTTTTCTTCCTGGTGATTTAAAGGAAAAAATTGATCCTTATCTTCAGCCCTTGTATGATGCTCTTTTGGATATGATTCCAGCAAAAAAAGTTGATGAGTTTATGAAGGATGGTACTATTCAGATTGCTCCATTGGCTTTTATGCGTGGGCGTACTCTTAGTAATGCATTTGTAATACTTGATGAGGCTCAGAATACTACCGTCAATCAAATGAAGATGTTTCTGACCCGTATGGGGTTAAATACGAAATTCATTGTGACTGGGGATGAAACTCAAATTGATTTGCCAAGCCAAGGATCTTCAGGTTTAATTCTTGCTAAGCGAATTCTGAAAAATATCAAGGGAATATCATTTGTACAGTTTGATGTAAAAGATATTGTTCGGCATCGCCTGGTGCGAGATATTGTTACAGCTTACGAGAAGCATCATGCACATGAGCTAATAAGGCGTGAAAAAGAAAAATCTCAAATAGATAAAACAAAAGAAAATGAATAAAGCATTAACTCGAACCGATTTTAATTTTCCTGGACAGAAGAATGTTTATCACGGGAAAGTTAGGGATGTTTATAACATCAGCGACGAATATTTGGTTATGGTTGTAAGCGACCGCATTTCAGCTTTTGATGTTGTTTTACCCAAAGGAATTCCTTATAAGGGGCAGGTTTTAAATCAGATCGCAGCAAAGTTCTTAGATGCAACTTCCGATATTGTTCCAAACTGGAAGGTTGCAACTCCGGATCCTAATGTTACTGTAGGTTTGCACTGCGATCCATTTAAGGTTGAAATGGTTATTCGTGGTTATCTTACAGGTCATGCATGGCGCGAATACCTTAGCGGGAAACGAGTGCTGTGTGGCGTAACTTTACCTGAAGGAATGGTTGAGAATCAAAAATTTGCTGAACCAATCATTACTCCTACCACAAAAGCATCGGAGGGGCATGATGAAGATATCTCAAAAGAAGAGATTATTGCACAAGGAATTGTCAGCAAAGAAGATTACGAAATGCTGGAAAAGTACACTCATGCAATTTTTCAGCGAGGTACAGAAATCGCAGCAGATAAAGGATTGATTCTGGTAGATACGAAATACGAATTTGGGAAAAAAGACGGTCGTATATTTTTGATTGATGAGATTCACACTCCTGATTCATCTCGTTATTTTTATGCCGAAGGTTATGAAGAACGTTTGGCTAAAGGTGAAAATCAAAAACAACTTTCAAAAGAATTTGTACGTCAATGGTTGATCGAAAATAATTTCCAAGGGAAAGACGGTCAGGTAATTCCGGAGATGGATGAAGCTTTTGTACTGTCGGTTTCAGAACGTTACATCGAGCTTTTTGAGAATATTACCGGTGATAAATTTGTAAAATCAGACTTGTCGGATATTCAGGGACGAATTGATACCAATATTAAAGGTTTCCTAAGTAGCTTATAATATTGGTATACTATAAAAAGCAAGGTTCCTCACTTCAGTTGGTGTAACCTTGCTTTTTTGTTTCTATATGGAGTGTCTGAAGTTCAGTAAATAATTGCTACTTTTGCGACAAATTTGACTACTGTGGGGAGAATATTAGCTATCGATTATGGGAAAAAAAGAGTTGGAATAGCCGTTACCGATCCTCTTCAGATGATTGCCACCAGGCTTACGACTGTTCCCACAAACGAGATCTGGATCTTTCTGAAGGATTACTTTTTAAAAGAAATTGTGGAACAGGTTATTATTGGCTATCCCATGCAGATGAACAATCAGCCTTCCGAAGCTGTTAAGTACATCAATCCATTTTTAAGGAAATTTCAGAAGGACTATCCGGACATGCCGATAGAACAGGTTGATGAACGATTTACTTCGAAGATGGCATTTCAAACGATGATTGATGCTGGTTTAAAGAAGAAAGATCGACAGAATAAAGGAACGATTGATGGTGTTAGTGCTACCATTATTTTGCAGAGTTATTTAGAACAAAAAAATTATATTCGATGATTTACCCGATTACCGTATACGGCGATCCTGTACTAAGGAAAAT
>Ga0302292_1002083_pt1 | contig 12192 bp, 7 predicted proteins | sample III_Fen_N2_1_FD_194553 | JGI IMG/M metagenome (GOLD analysis project Ga0302292, IMG submission 194553) | Peat permafrost microbial communities from Stordalen Mire near Abisko, Sweden - III_Fen_N2_1 | ecosystem: Environmental > Terrestrial > Soil > Wetlands > Permafrost | place: Sweden: Abisko...
GGTTTTTTAACGCTCCATTCCGCTTTTTTCTTAACGTATTTTCTCAAATGCGGAGCAGCCCTCCAGCTATCGTGTTGATCTATCGTGCCAGGATAAAATAAACCTGATAAACAATGCCCGAGCTATCTTTTATGGTTCCTTCGCTGTCTTTATCATTTCAGGCTACAGCCTGATGTCATAAATGGACGACGGTAGAGCCGATCGCTGAACTTGCTCCGATTATAGTTTCAAGCGAACTGGGGCAATTAGCTAGAAACCAACATAACACGACATAGCGAGACGCCATAGCCGAACACATTTAAACTTTCGTTTTGCTTACACTCTACGGCGAGCATAGGGCTTTCTTTTTTTATTGATGGACTTATCTTTTAAATCTTTTCTAGTATCATTTTTGCATATTTATTATTTTCAAATCGATACCGACTTTTATCTAGTTGTTCCTTAATTTTTATAACTTCTAATAAAATAGGCTTAACAGATTGTTCAATCGCAATTCTTATTTTAGGTTTATCTGTTCTAAAAGTACAGATTATTATTTTGCAATCCTTCTCAATTAATCTCTCAATGAGATGTCTTAAACTGTTTTTACCAACAATATAATCACCCATTCCAATAATACCTAATCGAATTCCGTCTTTGAGTAAAACGTCAAGAATATCTTCATTACTTTTATCGCCTAATTCTTCATAATTTCCAGATTCTTGTTCCCAGCCTTTACAAATCAAAAATTGATATACAATATTTATCACATGCGATTTCCCTGAATTTTCAGAGCCTTCAAGTGCAATTATTTTAATGTGATTCTCTTTATTGAAAATTACTTCCATTTATGTTTTTTTTAAAAATTATATTATAGCCTTAAATATTTATTGAAATTTATTTATTATTTCTTTGGGATCATCTGATGATTTAAGATGTTTAAGTTGATTTTTGTTTTGTGTTTCAAAAGCAGTTTTTATCATTTCAGGCTACAGCCTAATGTCATAAATGGACGACGGTAGAGCTGATCGCCGAACTTGCTCCGATGCTAGTTTCAAGCGAACTGGGGCGGGCTACTGGATTACCAAAAGTTATTTGTTTTTAACATATAATGCTCCAGTCCATTCATCAGGATCGCCAATTATTTGGTAAAGATTATATGATGATTCATTATTCTTAATAGTAAATTCTTTCGTAAAAAATCCATCTTTGAAAACAGATTTGCTATCCGAAGTGAATAAAGTATCACAATGAACAGATACTTTCCATTTATCATTATCGCAGATCAAACGCCATTTACCTTTTCCATTCCATAACTCATACTTTTGATATTGTTCAAATCCAAAAATAGGAATATTTTTCATAGAGAAAGAACTATCTGAATTAAGAATAATTTTAATTTCTTTTAATCTATCAGTTTCAGAAATTCCTGTACTTGAATTTGTCTTGTCTAAAGAATAAATCCCAACTATTTTATTAAAATCGGGTTTGATTGTCGTATAGTTTGAATATGGTGAAGAGAATTTTTTCCCCGTAATAGCCCAATTAAGTCCAAAAAATATAGTCGGCAAAAAGGTAAGTAAAATAAAAAAACCAAGTCCAATTTTAAATGTTTTAATCCCGAATGTATTTAAATTTTGTCTTTTAATAAATTTAAAGAAGAGCTCAGTTATCCAACCGAAAGTATAAAAGAAATTTGCTAAAAGACCAAATCCAATTGCAGTAATAGGTTGAATTATATTGGTATCAAACTTTAAAATAAACAGAAATATTATCAAGCTTAATATTCCACTTAAAAGTAGAATAATATTGAAAATTATTCGTCTAATTTCCCACCATCCAATGATATGAAACCATTTTCTATCTGTCAGGTTATATTTAAGTAGTTGGTTTCGCATTCGGTTTTTTATAATTTTTGGTAACAATTCTGTATCAGCAATTGCTGATATATTTCATTTATCAACAGGTCGACAATCACACTCAAAAGCGAAAATTTTAAACGCCGAAATGTAGAATATTCTTTCAAAAACAGTGATTTAATATATGTTCCGATTACCTATTCAAATGTATACTTATTTATTAGTGTTTATTAGTATTTTGTATATATCTAACTATCTATTTATTAAATGACTTTAAGAGCAATAATACTTTGTAAAATATTTGTTACTTATTAGATTGTTTTGTTACTTTGTGGTGTCAATATGTTACTGACGAGTAACACAAAAAAATGCTCAATGATTACAATTCGATATAGAAAATTAGCTTCGGGGAAATATAGTGTGTATCTCGATTGTTTTGATGAAACAACCAAGGAACGCAAGTATGAGTTCCTTAAAAAGTATGTTACTTGGGATTATAGTCAAAAAAAAGCTATCGCTTCCGAAGACTCTGTAACGATGGAGTCGGTTTTGGCTAGAGTAGAAGAAAGGAACAAAAAATATACGTTATGTAATCCTACAGAAAATGTTCAAGAAATAACATCTATCCTTGCCTTTATAGAATATTTACACAAAAAGAATATTGCAACATATACAATAACGCTTTACCAGTATATTAAAATATACAGTCCAACGGGGAAAGATATTCCATTTCCCAAAATTGATGAAGCATGGATTCATCGATTTATTGATTATTGCAAAAAGAACTATTCTCTTTCACAAGCTACTATATTGCATAATCAATTACATCTTATTATAAAAAAAGCGATTGAAAACGGTTTAACCGTTAATGGATTATCGGTTAACGGAAACATTCTTATTACAAAAATAGTTGACGGATTAAAACCGTTAACCGTTTCAGCCCCTCCACGAAAAGAACCAAATTATTTGAGCAAAGATGAAATTGAATTATTGGAAAACTCCACCGTAGTACCAAATGTTTCGATTAAAAATGCTTTTTTATTTTCATTATATACTGGCTTACAATGGAAAGATGTAAAAGAACTGACATGGGGAAAGATTCAGTTAACTGTTAACCGTTCTAAAACCGTTAACAGTATAGAAACGGTTAACGGTAAATGCGATTACTTTATAACGCTTTCACATCTTAAATCGGAAGAAACATATGCTATTAAACTTAATACAAAGGCAATTGCTATATTATTACAATATTCAAATAATAAAAATAACTTATCGAACAACAATCGAGAAGCTTTAATCTTTGACAAACTACCAAACAAGGCAAATACACATAGAAAACTACGATTGTGGGGTTATCAAGCAGGGCTAAAACAAGATTTATGTTTTTCAATGGCACGAAATAGCTTTATGATAGAGTCTCTTCTGCAAAAAAAATCAGTCAACACCATTTGTAAAGACATGGGATTACGTTCAAAAGACCGAGTACTTTTCATTTCAAAAAAACATAAAAGCAATGATAACGCTACGATATAGAAAGATTCAATCAGAGAAGTTTAGTGTATACCTTGATATTAGAAGTAAGAATGAACAGGGTAAGACAGAACGAAGCTATGAATTTTTGCGGATATATGTATCGAAAGACTATAGTGCAAATAGCAGAATCGTTAAAGAAGATGAGCAAAAAATGGAATTTGCTCGAAGTATTGCTTCAAAACGAGAATTGGAATTAAATGGAATGGTTAACGGTTTAACCGATAACGGAAAAAGAGTTAACCGTTCACTCCTTTCATACATTGAAAATGAAAAAATACGGGAAGGGCGAGAAGATTATCAATACATTCTTCAGCATTTACAACGATTTTATAAAGGCAAAGACATCTTATTCTCTGACGTAACACCAAAATTTCTCGCTGGATTTTCTGAATATCTTGAAAAAGGAATGAGTCGAAATTCCGTTATTAAATACCTCAGTGACTTAAAGACATTTATTGGGAAAGCATATCGTGATGATCTAATAACAACAAATCCATTTCAGAAATTTGAAATGCCACGATCCGAAGATGTTGAACGGGGATATTTAACCTTAGCTGAATTAAAAGCCTTAAATGAAACACCTACCTATTTTGAAGAACATATTCGTCAAGGATTTCTTTTCTCCTGTTTTACTGGACTTCGCCTCTCTGATATTCTAAATCTTGAATATTCTCATATTAAAGAAGAAAAGAGCCAAAACGGAGAAACATATTTTACCTTACTCTTACGACCTAAGAAAACATCGAATACTACTGGCAATTTGTTGCAAGTACCAATGTCAGAACAAGCTATTTTGCTGTTTCAAGCAGTAAAAGAAAAAGCAAAAACAACAACTGGCAAGGTTTTTTCCAGATTCCCACATAAAAATAGTTGCAATTATCACATTAAAAGATGGGCAATTGAGGCAGGAATCAAGAAAAACATACATTTTCATTTAGCTCGTCACAGCTTTGCTACGCTCAGTCTTACTTCGGGAATTGATATTTACACGGTAAGTAAGTTGTTGGGACATTCAAACTTACAAATAACACAAGTCTATGCCAAGATAATTGATGAAAAGAAACGTGATGAAATTGCAAAGTTCCCTCAATTCTTGTAATTCGATTTAAAACAAAAAACTCTACAATGATAACACTACGATATAAGCCTCTCAAATCGGGAAATTATAGTCTGTATTTCGATATATATTCATCGGACAGCAATGGATTTAAGAAACGTCAATATGAGTTCTTGAATCTACAGGTAGCAAAGGATTATTCAAAAATAAAGAATATACTTACTTCTGATAGAGATATAATGTTGCTTGTTGAGGATATACGTTCAAAACGAGAATTGGAACTTGTTGGTGAAATACGTGGAGTAAAACCTCGGCAGAAAGCAACACATATATCACTTATTGATTATTTGGACGAAACCTACTACAAATATCATGGTAGTGGATTACGAACTCTTCTTTTTCATCTAAAGAATTTCACTTGTGGAAGTCCAGTATTATTTAGTGATGTAACGGCTGATTGGCTTTCTGAATTTAACGATTACCTAATAACACATGTTTCTCAAAACAGTTCATTTAGTTATTTAAAAACGCTTAAGGCACGATTAAATGATGCTTTCAGAGAAGATTTGATAACTCGTAACCCATTTGAGAAATTTAAGTTACCAACTTTGCAAGAACCAGAGCGGATAACTTTAGATAGTGAAGAGGTAAAGACATTAGTAAAAACGCCTTTTGAATCGCACCCACACTTACGTTGGGCATTTCTGTATTCCTGTTTTACAGGACTGCGGATTTCCGATTTACAGAAACTACGATGGGACAATATTATTGAAGAACAAACCGAGGATGGGGCAATAGAATACATCATGCAGATTAGACCAGTTAAAAATCAAAAGGAATTGGGTAAATTATTGAGAGTTCCGTTAACTGGTTCAGCTTGCAAGGTTTTAGAAGAATTGAAGAAGGAAACAAATCTATCGGGCAAAATATTTGAGAAGTTACCATCGGAAAGAAATGGACGAAACCTTTTGAAACTATGGGCTGCGAAAGCTGGATTGAAAAAAGATATCCATTTTCATGTTGGAAGACATACTTTTGCAACTATTTGTTTGACAAGTGGCATAGACATTTACACGGTGAGCAAATTGTTAGGTCATACCGACATTTCTACAACCGAAATTTATGCCAAGATTGTTGATGAAAAAAAACGCAAAGAGATATTGAAATTACCCGTTTTATAAAGAATATAAGAAGTATAACCTTAAATAAATAATACCGATGGAAACAAACCTCGATACCATAATGCAACAACATATTGACAGACATTATAAACGATTTCAAAATGCCTACGAAAAACGTATTGTGCGAGCAAAAGATAAGCTTTATGCTATTGAACAATATGAGAAGCGAATGCAAATGACAACTCAATTGCGTTATGAGTTTAACGAGGAATACAAGGCATTAATTGAAGATATGCAAGACGATTATCGTCTTGGTGTTCCAGTTGCTATTTCAGTTAAGAAACTGCGGAAAAAGCAATACAATCTGCATCAATATGATAAAAATGATAAAAGTTGTATTGTTGAGACCTATATTGATGATGAGGGAATAGAGCATGACATTGAACCAACTGAACATAAAGACGAAATCCAGTTACTCGATAAATACTCTGACGAAGATATTATTTGGGCATTTGCTGAATATAAAACCTGCGAACTATTTTTAGAATTTCTTGATTCAGAAAAACAGAAATATATGCCATTAAACAATGGGGAAAATGATTCCGATGACAGTATTACAAATGAGAAACACAAAAAAGAAATTGAAGAATTTACAACGGCTCGACAAGTTTTAGCAGTTCATTATCTTATGAAATATTGTCAAGTTAAAGATGTTGACAAAACGGTAATTGCTCGATTTATCTATTTTCTGACCAGTAAAAGTTATGTAAATATTTACAAATTAATTCGTAATCCACTAAAAGGAACATTACCTAAAAATAATGAGGATTTGAAATTTATTCGAAAATATTTTGAAGAATTAGAAATGGAAGAAGTTGTGAAAATGATTACTAATGAGATGGCGTAAATGGTGGTGTGATAGTGCCTTCCCTTTTTCAAAAGATGCGGTCTCTATGGTTGGGGACTGTAACTGTTAAATAGGGATTGTAATACAAACTATAATGAGTTGCCGTTGTTGAGAATGTAAAAGGATAATATTGTTCGTTATTCAATCTGTATCTTTTCAACTTCTTCTTTTGTTAAGCCGGTCAGATGAGCAATATTTTTTATCGTAAATCCTAATTGCAAACAATTCTTTGCAATTTCAATCGCTTTTTCCTGTTTCCCTCTTTTTAACGCTTTCTCCTTCTCAATTTTCCCTTTTTCTTTTTCAATTCTAATAGCTTCATCCCTGATTTTCTTTTCTTCCAGTTTAATCCGTTCTACCAATTCAAACTGCGGAATCCATTTGGTACTCTTTCCCAAGGTCTCCAATAATCCTATATCCAAAAAGCTCAAGTATGAATTCGTAGAAATTATCATATGGTCGATTACCTTGATATTTAATATCTGTCCTACTTGAATCAAGCGGTCGGTTGTCTCTTTGTCCGAATCCGAAGGTTTTAATTCTCCCGAAGGATGATTATGCACCAATATCACGTTCATCGCCCCTTTCAACACCGCTACACGAAACACATTCATAGGTTCCACCGTTGTCGTTTTTACACTGCCCATGCTTACCATTTCGATATACAGTATCCGGCTGTTTAGACCGAGTCCTATCATCCAGAAGTGTTCTTTCTCCTGATCTATCTTTTCTTCCCGCAACAGTATTTCTTGCATTACTCTGTATACATCGTCCGAGTTTAAGAGCTTTATCCGCTGTTCTTCGGTTAATTGTATTGTCATACTTTCTTTTTATCTGTATGTAACAAATATATGAATTTCTTTATTAACGGGAGTCGAACTACATTTGAAAATACACTGTCGAATATAAAAGAAAGGCTTACCAATAATATTCATGGTAAGCCTTTCCTCTAAAGTTTGTAACAATGTCTTTTTATTTCATCACCACAACGGTTCTATTGAATATTCCGGCTTCCGTTTCAATTACCATTTGATAGGTTCCGGAAGGCAGTATTGAAATATCTATAACCGTTATACTTTTGGTAGAAATAACCACTTTGCCGTTCATGTCATACATTGTAACCATTTTTACCGGTGATGTACTGACAACCCGTACTTCGTTTTTGGCTGGTTGTGGTATAACAGTAACGGTATTGGTCACTTCAGCTAAAGTAGGTGAAACAATAGACGATCCGACTGACGGCGTTGTATTGTCTTCTTCAGAAATGACATCGCTTTTCAGCTTACCTGTAGAAGCATCTAACGCAACAACTACGGTAGCTGTTGCAACTTTAATGCCGTTATAATATTCGTCAACCCTGTATGTCCCGGCATTCGTTACGGTTATCGTACCACCTCCTCCTATTGCTGAGGATGTATTGACATTGTACCAGCGATAGTCGGAATACAAGGACTGTGCTACTAATGTAATTCCAGTGGTTGCCGTTTGCTTAATGATTGATAGCGGTACGGTATTTAGAGCTTCCGTTATCGTCGTTACACTTTGGCAGCCGTTTGCTGTTGTTGCCGTTACACTATAGGTGCCAGGACTGTTTATCGTGATGCTGCGGGTTGTTGCTCCCGTCGACCATACAAAGGATGTGAAGTTGCCGTCATTAATGGTGAAACTGACGTTGTTGGAACCCGTTATTATATCTGATTGTGTGATAACAGCCTGTGGTACATTATAGTTTTGCAGATTCATATAAACTGTTGTAGAGGTACAGCCATATTGGTCTATTTCGCTGAGAGTGATGTTCCCGACGGTACCGGTTGTGTATGTTGCATTTTGACTTGTACCATTATTCCACAGATACTGAACTTCTCCTGCATTTGCATTGAGTGTAACAGGTATTCCGGGACACGTTGTTATTGTTCCTCCATTACCAATGGTTGTAACGGTTCCGTTTACATTGGCTGTTACAGTCGGACTGTATGTTGGATGTATAACTACGGTTGTCGTTGCTGTATAGGTTTTCCCGTTTGCATCTGTTGTTACAACGGTATATGTTCCGCTTGTGGCAACCCATACAGGATTCCATGTTGTGTTGGCTGACAACGATGGTCCCGACCATTGATAGGTTGCGAAGTTCCCCGCATTTAAATTTACTCCCGGCTGATATGAGCATACATCGGTGATTGACCGGAAGATTGTAACAGTTCCGCTTGCCGAAGACTGACATCCGTTTGCATCGTTAACGGTTACCGTATATGTACCGGGTAGCGTTACCGCATCGGTATTACTGTTCGTGCTAGTGTTCGACCATTTGTAACCTAATGGGCTATTCCCTGTTGCAGTGGCTGTCAATGTATACGAACCTCCGTTCAAAGCTCCACCGGTTACCGTTACCGTTGGTACAGGATTAACGGTCAATGTTGCTGTAGCAGTGTTTGAACAACCAGAAGCGTTTGTTCCTGTAACGGTATACGTTGTGCTGACTGATGGTGTTATCGTTATTAAAGTTTTGGTCGATCCATTGCTCCATGTATAGCTTGCAGCTCCTGTTACCGAAATAGTAGCGGAAGTTCCTCTACAAATTGTGGATTGACCTGTCTGTGTTGTTACTGTCGGCGATGGCAATACCGCTACGTGTGCCGATGTATTGGCTTTACATCCATGAGAATCTGAAACGGTAATTCTATAATTACCTGCCGACGATACCGGAATAGATGACTGTAGAGAAGCATTAGACCATATATATGAATATGGCATTGTTCCGCCTGTTACTACAGGAGCTAGAGTAAACGTACTTCCCTGACAAATTGAACCGTCGGCAATACTGATTACCGGATTTGGATAAACGGTTACCGGAACATCTATTTGTGCCACGGCGTTTGTTAGCGTTTCGGCACTATTATACACAACATCATTGATGTGTATGGTAGTTGTTCCTGTCTTCAAGGGTACGAACAGCAGCGTTGCAAACGTCCCGGGGGTTACAGGAACCGACATGCTTAAATTATTAAAATGGATTTGGATATTTTCACCTCCCACAAAATGGGTGGTGGTGGTTGAGATGTGATTATACCAGTTATTGTTTAGTAATGAACCTTCTAATGATACTGCCGCAAAACGATAGTTTGCTTCATCGAAGAAGGCACTAAAATTAACATCCTGGTATTCGCAGTTATGAATGTCTGCCAGACTTACCACAACCCGTAAGGTATCGGACTGGCATACAGGTTGAGCTGATGCGGAAGCCATGGGTAGCGGATAACGGGCAAGATAGATGGAATCATAAATTGTGGGTAAAGTACAATACCGGTGTGAAATTTCAAAGGTGTATTTATCTACCTGATTTGGAACCGTGGAAGGTGCATAATCGAAAAATTGACTATTAGAAACGATTGTATGATTAGCATTCCAGACAGTATAGTTAATGAGACTGTCTGGATCGATATAATATCCTATATATCCATCCCCTACTGTTTCCGGACACTGCCATTCAGTATCAACATTATAATTCAGTACTGCAGGTCGACTGAAAACGGTGATCGATTTATGAAGGGTTATGGTAGGCGAACAGGTTGTTGCATCATAAACAGCTTGTAAATCAACTGTCCCTCCAAAGCCAACTGCTGTTGTATAGCTGGCTGAACGACCGTTTGACTGTATGGTTCCTGCGTTGGATGGACTTAATTTCCATCGTGATGGTAAATCATTGCCCGGGGCTATGCTGTATACCTCATCCTGTGTATTCCAGCAAAGCGTGTCCTTACCGGTTATATCGCCTGTTGCAACGGTAGCCTTTCCGATTGTTATCGTACTGTCATACAGATTAAATTTAGGTAAACCGCAGAACGTTAAAGAGTCGAGCGAAATGTTGACATTATTGCCGGCCTTTTTAGCTATAAATTTCAAAGTAGTGAGCAGTGATGCAGAGCTTGTTATGGTAAATGCACCGCCTAAATAACTCATAATGTAGGCTTGCAATTGTCCCCCTTTGCCATTTATTGTTACCCAGGAACTATTTGGAGTTATACTGTTTTTCATCGAAAAGTTGACATACTGCATTGCCGTTGAATCGTAATTTAAAAAGAATCGGAACCAATTGTAACCGCAGTTATTAAGGTCACGTGCATAGATTTTCATTTCAATGGTATCGCCGACACACGATTGCGTTGTTTCAAACCAGGCATCGGGTGCCTGATGACGATAGACCGTTGTTGTAAATGTTGTATCAAAACAATGACCATCGAAAGCATGTACCGTGTATATGTTTGTGTTTGGAGAACCATAAACGGTTACTGCACCATTCTCCTGATCAGGCAACAAATTACCATTTCCATCGAAATATTGTATTGTCACCGGCCATGTCGATTTGTAAACGCTAAAATTGAGTCCAATTCCTGATAGAACACAAATGGTATCAACTTTTGGTCCGTTAAAGACGAAAATTGGAATGGGGGCTGAGAATATGTTAATCGAATCTTTACATTGGGCACTAACAGATGCATAGAGTGTTACTGAGTCAATAGTTCCTGATGTCAATTGTAAATAAGCAGAATCAGCCTTTGGCGTCAGTACCTTCTTCAAATATTTATTTAATGTCCACGTTACTGAATCACTGATTTCCGTTCCCGTTACATTATAGCCATGCTTGATAAGTGTATCTTTAGCACACACGGTATCCTGTCCATGTATTTTGATTGCACAACACGCAACTCTAGCATTAATAGATCCTGACGATGTCCCGCAACCATTGGTTACTCCACACATAATAGTATTATCAGTATCGCACAGTAAACTGTCGGGATATAGCATATTGCCTATAACACCTCTGCCTGAGAATACCACAATACCTTCTTCGGGTGCTATGGTAAGTTCAAACGGACTGCTGTTTTTATTCAAAGTTACAGGAAGCGGTGTAATTACAGGAATTGCCGGTTTGTCGTTAACCGTTGTGGTTGTCGAAAGTGTTGCCTTTTTCGCAGGACAGCTTGCCGACGTTACATCGGCTGTCACAGTTTTTGAACCAGCCTCTTTGTAGTTTGCAGTAGCTGATGTTCCATTACCCGAAATACTTTCTGTTACAGGCGAAACACTCCAGATAACAGTTCCAATATCATCGCCGTTAACAAGATAATTTGCATTATCGTTAATACAAACCGCCGGAGTTCCTGTTATAACAGGCGTAAATGGAGCTTGTGGCCGGGTTAGTGTTATCGAACTTGCATCGGTACTTTGAACTACCTGACATTTCACTCCATTGCAATCGGTAAGAAAACGTTTTAAAGCTCCCATCACGTCAATTGTAGAACTCAGTGGAGGACAAGTTGCGTTATCTTTGATGTAACATGTCAGACCTACTGTTTCGCCTACTGCAAGATGTATTCCTTTTGCAAGCTCAAATTCAATGGTTATAGCTCCTGTTGTAGCATCGGTTGTTTGTGTGTTCGACACTATAGCTCCTACCTTATCAGAAACATAGCTAACGAGCGTAACTCCTTTAGGTAACACAACCTGTATATAGGCTGTATCTATTGTTTTCTTTGAGGTGTTCGTTACTGAGGCATGGAAATTTGTTGAGCCTTGGTATGTTGGGAATGCCAAAGTTTTTGGTGCAGACACTGAGATAGAGTCTACATATTCCAAACCTTTGATATGTGGTCTGTAGCTGAATAGTTTTATCTGTTCGTCACCACAATTTGTAATACCTCGCATTTCAAATGTTAGTGGTGATATTGTTCCACAATG
>Ga0302292_1002105_pt1 | contig 12139 bp, 4 predicted proteins | sample III_Fen_N2_1_FD_194553 | JGI IMG/M metagenome (GOLD analysis project Ga0302292, IMG submission 194553) | Peat permafrost microbial communities from Stordalen Mire near Abisko, Sweden - III_Fen_N2_1 | ecosystem: Environmental > Terrestrial > Soil > Wetlands > Permafrost | place: Sweden: Abisko...
ACAATTAATTGCTAATGCAAGAGCTGCTATTGATGCAGTGGATTCATTGGGCTATATCAATAGAAAAAAAGTAGCTATCGGGGGGCATTCGTATGGTGCATTTATGACGGCCAACTTGCTCACTCATTGTAATTTGTTTGCCTGTGGTATTGCCAGGAGTGGAGCTTATAATCGTACGTTAACGCCTTTCGGTTTCCAGAGCGAGCAGCGTAACTATTGGGATGCTCCAAAGGTGTACAATGATATGTCGCCGTTTATGAATGCTGATAAAATGAAAACTCCTTTGTTGCTAGTTCATGGCGAAGCAGATAATAACCCGGGAACATTTACCTTACAAACGGAACGCTATTTTCAGGCTTTGAAGGGGCTCGGTGCACCTGCACGAATGGTGATTCTGCCTAAAGAATCGCACGGTTATGTAGCTCGTGAGAATATTCTACATTTACTTTGGGAACAAGATCGTTTTTTGGAGAAGTATTTGAAATGATATGATGATGTTGATGATGTGGTGATGTGATGATAGGATGATTTGAATTCTGTTTTGACCCCCAAACCCCAAAGGGGGCTTTAAGACATATTCTCTTATATTATAGCTATTTTTATTCCAACAGATGATGCTTTCTTAAGCCTCCGTCGGCCGACGGATTGGGGATCAGAAATCAATTATTTAAGAATTGTATTAATAATAAATAGGACTTACTTATAATCCTTCTATTCTAAAAAACGTTCGTGTAAACACTGTCTTTTGTGTTATGCCCGAACGTTTTTATTTTTATGAGAGAATAAGTTGAAATAGCTTGTGTTCAATCGTTGTTTAATTTCTGTTGCAGACTTCCATAAAGAGTATATGCCGCTAAGAAACAGCAAGAACAGTAAGCCATCTCCCACCGGTATAGGTGGTCCTATAGGGTCACCTCCAATGTCAGTGCCACCAAAACCATCTCCTGACTTGCTAACGCTTTGTCGGGTTGTTCCAGCAGTGCTAAGTGTTCCATTTGTGGTTAAAGAGCTTGTTGTTCCAGCAGCATCTTGTGTTGATGCATTTTGATTCCTTGAATTTAAGGCTAGAGCCGATGCGCCTGAATTTGATTCAGATGAATTGCCGGATTTGTTTGTAGAGCTTGATCCGCCAGAATTGTTTGCGTATTCCGATCTGTGTGCTTCGGTCGATGTCTCTGTGCTAGATGCTGTATATGAGGCGTTGTCTGGAGAGTATTCAGGGATGGATATGTCGGCTTGTTCGGACTGTGCGTACGTAGTTTGAGTAGGTGCGTTTAGAATTCCATCATGAAAATCAACCCCCTGAGTGAAGTTATAATAATTGTCGGGTTGAGAAGAATCTATTGTTTTTACTGCGCTGTAGGCAATGAAGAGGAATAGGGCCACTCCCGACAATAAGGAAAACAATATGTTTGCATTCGATCTGTCCATTTTGTTGCGTAATTACTCATTCAGTTTTTTTTTTAATACTTGCTTTTCCTATAAGTATTCAATAGTTTTATTTTTGAATTGGATTTTATTAAACCGCAGTCGGTATCATTTCACAAACCGCGGTTTAATAAAACCAATTAAAGAAACCCTTTATCTCCTTTTCAATAATCGCTTGTTTAAAGGAGAATCTATTAAAATCAATCTATTCAAAAACACAATCACGCCTAAAAAACTATTTTTATTTTTATGATTATCCGCAAAAACAACAGAAAATATGAAACAATTTGATTTGGTATTTTCAACATGTAAAACTATTTTTCAACCACGAATTGCACTAATTTACACGAATGATAGCTATTCGTATTAGTGAAAATTTGTGTAATTCGTGGTTCATAATCTTTTATTAAATGCAAACGTCCGAATTAAATTATTAAAAGTGTTTTGCTACTTGTTTAAGTTTAATGTTGTGCATTTTGCGGATAATCATTTTGATATCAATATTGCTCGTAAATTAGTGTATGTTTAGTAAGTTAGCCTGTTCAGTTGGTTGCATGTAATCTGCTTTGAGAGAAATCGTTTTCTCGGTAGTGTTTTTACACGATACCTTGCATGGTGTCTGTGTATATACAAACGGAGTGAAAATGACCAAGGTGAAAAATAGATTTAGCGTATTTATAATTGAAGCTTTCATAATGTTGAGTCTGTTGGATGAATATACAGGCTGCTGTAATAACCTGAAATGACTACATTGCAAACATACAAATAAATTTGTATTATGTTGATATATAGTATTATGTAGCATTGTGGCTGGCGGTTGTAGTAATTGGTGTGATGCAGAGATCGTTCGCCGTACGTTATCTTTCTGCATTTTTTTGGGTTGGAAACTACTCAAGAGTTGTCAGGGTGATGCACTGAGGTGAAAAATGGGCATTTTGTTTCTATAGGAAGTGCTGGCTTAGTAATTAATCATAAAATGGTTGAAGATAGTTTATGTTCATTAGAAATTATTGCTACATAGCAATACTAATATATACAGTTTCTGTTGACTGATTTAGACTTTATAGGTTATTTTATGTCTATTTAATCTCAAATATATAACATTAATTAATAAAAAATAAGATATTGGAAGTTGTAGTTGATGATAATTGGCGGTAATTATTGTTCTAAATCTGACATCTTATAATGTTTAGGATTATGCGTAATTCATTTAAGTGCCTATCAGGGTAGCGAATAAGAATCTTTGTGATGGATAAAAATATACATTTAATATTTTGTTATTGATAAAATTATTTTTATTTTTGAATCGTTATTTTAAATACTATTAATGACGTCATATTTTTCTTTTAGTACAAAAGATGACTGCAAATTTGCAGCGAGTTAAATTTGCAAGCGAGAAGCCGCTGCAAAGCTGCGAGTAGTTAAATTTTCAAGCGAGTGCTTGCTGCAGAATTGCGAGTAGTTAAATATATAAGCGAGGAGCTCCTGCAAAATTGCAGCAACGAAAATTTGTAAGCGAGAGCTTGCTGCAGAATTGTAGCTGCTTTGCAGTTGAAGCAAACTGTAGCTGAAAGTATGCTAAATAGCTGATAAATGATCGAATGAATTGAAAAATTATTAATACCCTTGAACTAAATCATTATTTACCTTTAAAAGAAAAATCGTTATGGTTACAGAAGAAAAATTTTTAGAAAGTGTTTATCAAAGTCGAATGACTCTTCCTGAGTTTAGTCAGTTTATTGAACGTCAGTTAAACGAGCTTGAGACGCTCTGTGGGTTGCCAGCGGATGCACCAATGCTTCAACAGTTAACTGCGCTCAAAACAATTTCAAATGAATTTAAAGCGGCTATTTTATTGGTCCAAAAAAGTTCCTACACCAGCCAATTGGCTGCATTGGATCAGGCGCGCGACAGAGCTTTTGTGAGGTATGTGAAAGTGCTGAAGACCTTCTCATGGTCCGACAATCCGGCTGAGTTCGCTGACTTTGAGAAACTGTCGATTCTACAAGCAAGCTATAATGGGGTAGAAAGACTGAATTATGAAGCGGAAAGTTCGCATTTATCTAAGTTGGTGACCGAGTTAGAAGGTTCGGTTTATAGTGAGGCTGTTACCAGGTTGGGGTTGAAAGGTTATGTGGAAAGTGTAAAATCAACAAGCCAGGCCTTTGATCTACTTTTTGATTCGCGGAGTTTTGAAACTGCTAATAAGTTGGTGTACGACACGCTCGTGCTGCGCAAAACGCTGCAAAAGCAGTATGACGTATTTACGGGCTATACCTTGTCGATGGCCAAGGTGCTTGGAACAGAACCGTTCATTACAATGCTTAAAACCATCAATTCTGTTCGGGCATATTATGGCGATATGCTGAAGCGACGAGAAGGTGTGAAAGATGCTGCCGATGCAAAGGCTGATAACACGGTGGTGAAATAAATCGGCTTTAGTCTGACTATAAAAACGCTCATTGGTTTTTAAAAGAACCGATGAGCGTTTTTTTGAGTGATCCAAGTGGATTATTTATGAGTCGTGCTATTTGCCTTTGTAGATTGGTGTTTTCTCCAGAATGAATAGGCGCCTACCATAACTAATAATAGCCAGACTCCATCGCCAACTGGTATTGTGTCATGAGGTCTCTTTTTTCCACCGCCAGCGTCTAATCTATCATTAGGTGATCTCGGCGCAGTTTGTCTGTTTGCGCTGCTGGTGAGCGTTAAATCACTACTCAACGAGCTCACATCATTGCCTAGTGCTGTGGCTGTACCTTGAGCACTGCCTTTTGATGAATTACCGGCTAAAATGATGGATCCGTTTTGACCCGCAGCTTGATTTGATCCGCTTGCTCTGCTGTAATTTGCTGCTCCGCTGTTGGAGTTTTGCGGACTGTATTCCGATGCATTGCCTGAGTTGTCGGCATTGTAGTCAGTGGTAGGAGCGTAGTCAAGTAGTTCGCTTTCGTCTTCTTCGGTTGCATAAGCTGCTCCTTTCGGTGCATTCGCAATGCCTTCTTTGAAGTTAACTCCCCGGTTGTTGATGTAATAGCTGGTACCAACATACAAGTCAGGTCGTCCAATGGGCGAATATGCCACCACCAGGAACAAAACTGCCCATGTCATTAACCAAATAATAATGTTTCTTTTTTTGTTTTTCATTGGTGTAGTTATTGAACAATTACACGTTTACTTACTTGCTCACCATTGGTGGTAGCACTTATCACATAAGCTCCCTGTCTTAAATTCGAAACTGCGGTTATAGAGCCAGGACCAAATGATAAATTTTTGACAGCTTGTCCGGCAACATTATAAAGTGTACAATTACCATTAAAGGTGCCGGGATTTTGGATAAACACATAGCTTTTTGCACTAAAAATTTTCAACTGCGATGCTGCATCCGGAGCATTTTTTTCGTAATAACGAGTTAGGATTTTAAATCGCTTAGTGGGCACATCGCTTTGTGCGGTAGCAAATTTATAGGTCGATCCGTTTTCTGTGACATCAACCGTTTTATTTTCTATCAAATCTACTAAATAGACTCCGGCATATTGACGCTGAATGTTTTCATGCGTAAACTTTAGGGTGTATTCCACTTCGTCACCTGCCTGAAAAGCTAGGTCGGTATTATTCATATCACTTACGGAATTTACCTGATAATCGCCATCTGGCTCTACAGCATAAATTTGTGGAGCTAAGGATGAACCTAGCATTTTACGACCATCCCAGCCATTGTCGAAGTCGCGAGTACAGCTTGGTTCTGTAAAAATCCACATACGGTCGGAGTAGTGCTGCCCGGTAAGATCTATCCGGGTAGATATTAAATCCGTATTGGTTACCTCATCTGCCGCCTTTACTTTTTGAATTGTAGTATTTCTATTAATTACGTCCTTATAGTTGAATGATATGACTGAATTAGCATCGGTTCGAGAAGATCTAACTCTGACTAACATAGAACTCATAGAAGGTACTTCTTGCGGTAAACCGTTATTTCCAGCAGGGAATTTTGGAATAGTTGTATATTGTCCGGGACCGGTTCCATCAGTTACACCGTTACCACTGGCGGCCCATTGACCATACGAGCCGGTTTTGTACAAACTTACTGAGGCATCGATGATGTCGGATCCAAAATTTATTTTATTTACATCAATGGCAGCTGTATAAGGGTTAGCTAACAGATGTTGACCAGGATATTTCACATTGGTGCCTGGAGAGTAAATTAATGTTTTACGAAAGTCCCGATTAACTAGCTGTCCTTGAAACAACAGATATTTTGAATCTAGTGTCTGGCATATCTCATATCCATCGAATGCAGTTAAAACATCATTATTGCCTAGTTCGGTCCAATAATAATTTTCGTCGGTTTCATCTCCGGCTTCATTCGCTTTCCGAACATAGGCACCATAGAATGTAGGGTTAGCTGGGATGGACTCTACAGGGATACCAAAGTACTGCCAAAAAAATTCATCGTTTTCATCTACATGACTTGTATTTAAATATGATTTTGTATACATTTCTACTGAGCCATATACCTTATTATCCTTATCCGAATTGTGGAATATTAAAGATCCATTCGGAATCGGAGTCAATGGATCAAGATTTGGATCAGCTTTTATCTGAATTTGATCATAAGGTGCACTTGGATCTACAGGAGTTAGAGTGATTTTATTGTTCACATACAGCTGCGTATTGGCAGGTATTATCAAATTCATTCCTGATTTATTATTAATAAGATTACCTATTATTTTGTTGTTCTCAACATATAAATGATTTTTAGCGGGTATTCCATAGTTTTTGTCACCAGTAGTACTTGCAAACTCTACATCATCGCCCGAAGCAGGAACTTTATTGGCAGTCCAGTTAGCTGGGTTATTCCATGCCGTACCACCTACGCCAACAGCACCCATCCAGTAGTTTTTGTCCCCATCTACTTTCATTGTTATGGAGGCTGTGGCTGTTTGATCAGCAGGGCAAGTTGTGTTGGACTTCATTACGACTTTAATTATATCGTTATTAGATGGGACATAATTAAAGGTAGAACTTGTGCTATTTTCGCCAACAGGCACATCGTTTACATACCATTGATACAGTGGCGCAGTTCCTCCATTCGTCGGCGTGGCTGTAAACGTTACATTTGTTCCTGTTGCTACACTATTTGTTGGTGTAGATGTAGATATGCTCACAACTGCTTGACTATTTCCGGTTACATTTATCGATGAACTAACTTGCGTAACTGTTCTGAAATCAATATTATCTAGTGCAAAGTCGTTGCCGCTTTTAATAATATTTTGATTTCTCAAGTCTAGCGTAACACTAGTGTTTGAGCCGGAATCCCAGTTGTAGTAGTATTGTATCCATCCTCCGGCAATAGTTGCCGGTGCTGTAAATGGAGTTCCAACGGCTTTATTGTTCGTATATAATTGTAATATAGCTGGGTTGGTAGTTGGCTCATCTGTAGTTGTTTTTTTTATATTTCGTAACCAATAAGTGAATTGATAAGTGGAGTTAGGAAGTACCTTAATAGTTTCGGACCATACCGTTACATTGGCAGTGGGTGCACCGTCAACGATCATTTGTTTTGTGTAGACAGTTGCATCAAATCCACCATTAAGGTCACTTGCTTTGGTAAATATTCCATAAGCACCTTGAGCATTTAAACTTCCTGGAGCAAATAAATAACTACTTAAGAACCCAAAATTGCCTTGTTCAAAATCTCCATTAATAATAAGATTTGCACCTGTAGGGATGCTTCCGGTTACCGTATATGTACCGTACATGCTTGGATCAATAGTAGTTGTGGACGATATGGTTTGACTAGCTCCTTTCGAATAATAATTGCTAGGTCCAGTCCAATAGATATTCGTGATGTCGGTACTGGAACTGGAGCTAGAGAGTTCTATCTTTTTACTGTCACAGCTTAAACCACCATTGGCAATAATTGAAGGTGTGGTGGTGAAGACCGTGCCATTACAATCTATTTTTTTGGATACAGTTGTAGTACCGTCAGTTGATTGAATAATGACTTTTTTACCATTGTAAGTACCTACATCCAAACCTGCTTTTAGGCGAATGTATATTGTAGTACTACTTACAATGTTACCTGTCTCTCTTGGTAGTGTTAAGGTCTGTCCAAAATTAATTCCGGTTTTTGTTGAAATTTCATAATTATCAGGTGCTGTTATCACAATATCTGCCGGAAGTGAAGTGCCATACACAGTAAAAGTCTGTTCGGCAGATGGTCCAAAGTTAAAAATATATCCAAACCCTCCGAGTACTATGGGCGAAACATTGATGGTTGCTGCATTGGTTTGGCCTAAGGTGAAAATATAATTGCTTACATTTGATGTTCTAGTTGATTCGCTAACTTCGTAGAATCCTGCTGTTCCTCCAATATTGTCAAAGTTACCACTTATGTTTTGATTTGAAGCTATGGTATTGTATGGGCTGACTGGCTGATCCCCTTTTCCTAGAGTAATCGATGTACTTTGGAATCCAGATGATGGCGATAATTTCCAGTATTCAGTTGAACTTAATGCAGTTAAAGGGCTATTAGGTTTATTGTTAGCTGGATTAGGATTCGCACTAAATGCCTGTACTGTTGCATACATATTTGAACCGTTAGTTTGGGGATTCACTAATGAGTATGGCAAATACGCACTGTTGGTGCCCACGGGGAATTTATAAGTTGCCACGTTTGTGGATGACATAGTAGGTAAACTCCATTTTATCGGTCCATTTATATAGGATTTTGAGGATCCGCCCATTATTACTCCATATAATGGAGTGGTGCCTCCGTTAGCATCAACAAAAGTAGAAGTTGTAATGCTCAACTCAGATGTTGTGTTTACAATTCCTGATACAAGGAGAAGGGCTCTTGTTACAGTTGTTGGATTATTTAATGTTACCCTAATATCTTTAATATTAGTACTTTCATTCTCAATAGTTAGGTTATAGAACGTTGTGGATTTACTTCCACCAATGGTTTGCGCTGATGCTCCGGCAAAGGTGGTAGTACCTATACCCGCGGTATAGGTTCCATTGTTAGTCCAGTTGCCGTAAACAAATAAATTGCTTGCTCCAATAGCTGCATCTCCCTGTGTTAACGAAGAGTTGGTTTCAATAGTAATATTCTTACAAAGCCCACCCTTTGCTCCAATTATAGGTTCATATGTAACATCTGGGATGTATACATTTGTAGATTCTGTTGGAACATGTCCATCGCACCAGTTTGATGCCGTATTCCAATCGGTACCTAAAGTCCCTGAAGCTCCCACCCAATAACCAGGGCCACATGTCCCGGTTGTTGTATTTAAAATGCCCGATGCTGCCACATCAAAATTGGTATCGTTTGTGTAGACTGCATTTGATGCTGAACTTCCCCAGCTTCCTTTGTATTGTTGAACTGCATCTAAATAATAGGTTTTGGCAGTATGCGTGAGTCCACTGCCTAAGTTAGCAACAGCTCCGGTATTGATAGTAAAGTTGTTGCTTATGGTTGTTGCATTAGCAAATGTTTTAGTCCCGGTTCCTGATAGTGTTAGATTATTAAATATGGTAGCAACAGATCCATTTATATTCGTGTTTGAATTTCCATTTAGTGTTACACTACTCGTTGCCCGAGTAAATGTTTTGTTATTTGTCCAATTACCTCCAACATTAATTGTTGGGGAATTTGTACAAGTGTAGGTGCCGGTAGTGGATATTGTAAGATCACCGCTGATATTAGCTGTTCCTCCAGATTGGTTGAAAGCTCCGGTGGCTGTTGTTCCATTTCCTATATTTACAAAATCGGCATTTAATATACCTGTACCCCCTAAATTTACTGTACCATTATTGCTGTAGAGACCTATATACAAGCCTTGTGTCACATTTAAAGTGCCTCCAGTGCTAATAGTAATTGTTCCACCTGCGTTTTGTATTCCTGCATTAGCTGTAACGGTATTAGCACCGGTTGTAAAAGATCCTCCATTAATATTCCACGATGCCCAAAAATTATCATTAATGGTAACTGAACTATTAGCTGTTATCGTCCCTGTTAGTGTTAAAATAGACAAAGGTGAAGTTCCTGTAGTAATGGTTTTGCCTGATCCGGTCATGTTAATGTTAGCTCTTCCGGCAGCACTGTAATCATACTTTCCTGCGATAGTGATATTACCCCCTACAACTAGTTTTTTGTTTAAGGAGGTATCCCAATTGACACTATGAGTAAGCGTACCATTTGCTGAAACAATAAGGTCGTTGGTAACGGTATAGTCGGCATCTGTAGCTTGAAGTATCAGGTTTCCCTGTGTTATTGTAAGGTTAGTAGCCGAAAATGCTTTAGCCGAAGCCGAATTTGTAACTGTAGACGCTGCTGCTCCTTTGTTAATGGTAAGGCTGTTAAACGTAGTTGAGGAGGATCCTCCAATCGTAGAGTTTGAGTTTCCGTTTAGCGTTGTTGTACTATTGTTTGCAGTAAATGTTCCATTGTTTGTAAAGGATCCACTAACTGTGAGGCTGTAGGATCCTAGAATAGTAAGCGATGAATTTGAATTGATTGTTATATTGTTACATAAACCACCCGTTGCACCAATTATAGGCTTATATGTTGCATTGGGAATTATCACATCCGTAGTGGAGGTTGGTACTACGCCATTACACCAATTAGATCCTGTATTCCAGTCGGAACTTGTCATACCATTCCATGTGCCGGGGGTACATGATCCGGTAGCTACATTCAAAATACCTGTTGCGGCTGCAAAGATAGGGTCTGTGTAATTGGCTGCAGAACCGCTACCACCCCAACTACCAGATGCTTGCGCTGTAGAGTTAAGATAATAGGCGTTGGCAGTATGTGTAAAAGTTCCTAAGTTTGCAATAGCCCCGGTATTGATAGTAAAGTTGTTGTTTATGGTTGTGCTACCGGCAAATGTTTTAGTTCCACTACCAGATAATATCAAATTTGAATAAGTTCCATTCTTTATTGTTTGATCACCTGCACCGCTATAATTTACAGTATTATCTGCTGCTGTCGCAGTAAGTGAATTTATTATAGAAGGTGATACCGATACATTTAGCGTTCCTCTGGTATTATTTGTAATTCCCGCAATGTAATAAGCAGAACCTTGTACGTTGATTGTACCTGTATTTGTAAAGGGAGTGTTAAGTCCTTTGCTTGATGTATAAGTAAGAGTTCCTTGATTTGTAAAGGTTGTATTATATGTGTAAGCATCTCCACTAATATTTAAAATCCCCGTACTAGTATTTGTTAATGTTGTAGGGGTTAGGTTACCGCTACTTGCATTTAAAGTGCCTTGATTTGTTACGGTTGAAATGGTTATTTGGGCTGTAGTGTTTACAGTACCAGCATTGATTAATGACCCTGTTCCTGATACCCCTGCCTTTAAAGTCAAAGTTCCCAGATTGGTAACATTGGTATTAAAGACTGTTGCAGCTCCTGACATATCCAGATCACCTGTCAACGACTGTGGGTTTGCACTAAATGTTTGGATGCCAGTACCAACAGTAAATGTACCGCTATTAGTGATACCGCCCTTAAAAGTTATGGCTTCATTTGCTGAATTATTCCATATAGCTCTTGCATTGACTGTCACAAGTCCTGTAAAAGTCTTAGAACCTGTCGCGGAAGTGATTGATAATGTTCCGCTTGTTCCACCTCCTACAGTAGTCGTTCCTGAAACAGTCAGAGTATTATTTGGAATGGTAAGAGTACCACCATCCTGGATATTTAGATTCAAGCAAGTCGCCGTTGCATTAACAGTATAGGCACTTCCAGTTCTTATCCAAACATTTTTAGTAGCATTTGGCGCAGCAGTTGGAACAGTTGCTCCATCCCAAGTATTGGCCGTCACGCAAACAATCCAGTTACCAGCAGTACTCCAGTTATTAGCCCCGGTTTTACTGGTTCCATAATCTCCTACTGCTTGAGCACTCACACTCCTCACTCCAATAAAAAGCAGAACTAATACCAGCAGTGTAACTAAATGTTTTGATATGAAATGTAGTTGAGAAATGTAGTTGTTTTTCATACGCGTTAATTTTTTTTGATAGTTATCCTATCGGTTTGAACCTTCGAGAAGATAAATAGTATATTTTTCAGCCTGTCGGTACTTCCGAGAGGCTGAGTTTATGTTAAGTGCTTGCGCCAAAAGTATTGTTAGCTGTTGCTCTGTAGCATTTATTTTTATTTGTAGCAATAAATGTGCCTTAAAGTATAATCAGCTTTGATAGTTATATCAGATGAATAATTCAAGTTGCCCAAATATAGTTTATTTTGATTACAAATCAGACTTAAATACATACTAAATAATGTATAAATTTAAATTATAACTAATTAAAATTTCGCCCGGTAAGAGAGTTTACTGCATTTTAGTCTACAAAAATACTACTTTTTTGTGAACTAACGTGCTTTTTTAGTAAATATATATAGCTAATGGCTTATATTTCAGTAAATAGATGAATTTGTGTGTGTTTCGGAGTGCTAAATATCCTCCTTTGGGCTTCCTGAATACGCTGTTGCTAATAGATTGAAAATAGGTAGATTGCTTGACGCGTATAGTCGTTGCATAGCTGTGTCAATCGTTGTATTTGGAGAGATGCATTTAGTTATTTAGTGTTAACTTACAGAAAGTGTACTATTTGTGCATAGTAGTATTCTTGGTTTTTATTGTACAAATTACTACAAGTCGTATCGTAATACAGTTGAGTTTAGACTGTTTAAATCGGA
>Ga0302292_1002113_pt1 | contig 12105 bp, 8 predicted proteins | sample III_Fen_N2_1_FD_194553 | JGI IMG/M metagenome (GOLD analysis project Ga0302292, IMG submission 194553) | Peat permafrost microbial communities from Stordalen Mire near Abisko, Sweden - III_Fen_N2_1 | ecosystem: Environmental > Terrestrial > Soil > Wetlands > Permafrost | place: Sweden: Abisko...
AAGGTTATTGCAAAAACGAAAAACTTAATTACCCCGAATTGGAGTCTAATCTGAATGTATTCTTCGAATTGCTCGAGGAGTATTGCAGAAACGGCACACCTGTTTTGTACCGCTTCCTTAAGTTACAATCTCAAAATTGTTTTATTGACGAAGAACGGTTTGATCTACTGAAAATCATCCCAGGCGAACATGATTCTATAGCCGAAATTCAAAATTCGAGTGCTTACTGTCACGATAAAAACACGAATTCTTCATCTGAAGGCAGTGGTATTGTTGGGGGGCATATTATCGGCTTATAAAATCGACATGAGACCACACCCCATTGCTGCTTTTCATGTTTTATGGACAAAGCCGTTCATTGCAAGTGGTAACCCGTTTGGAATGAATGACGCTGAAATACTTACCATGATTGTTTCTGCATTGATGTGGCAAAAGCATAATGGAACTATAAAATTGTATACCGACAACACGGGATATGCATTTATCAAAGAACATGATTTACTCGACCTGTGGGATGGCGGGATAGATACTGAAGTCCTTGAACATAATAATTATCCGATTGACCCCGAAGTGTTTTGGGCAGCAGGAAAACTTATTGCTTTGGAAGCGCAAGCTAGTCCATGTGTTATGCTCGATACGGATCTTGTTGTTGTACGCTCAATTGATCATTTATTGGAACAGTCACCCATAGTAGCTTTACATACTGAAAGTCTTAACCCTGATGTTTACTTGAACCCGACGATTTTAAAAGTGCCTGACGGTTTTAAATTCCCAGAATACTATAACTGGGATGTTCCACCTTCGAATACTGCGTTTCTGTACATTGGAAATGATTCATTTAAGACATTCTATCTCAACGAATCAAAACGATTTATGTTTCACAACACAGGGAAACCGAAAGAATTGGTTTCGCAAATGGTTTTTGCCGAACAAAGACTACTCTCTATATGTGCCGATTTCAGGGGTTTGCCAATAAGTTATTTGTTGGCGAATCCGTTTTCGTTATCCAATGACACCGTGATTCATCTTTGGGGGTTTAAAAGTTTGTTACGAACTAATGAAAACGTACAAGCTATTTATTGCAGACAATTAATCAAAACAGTTGAAAAAGAAATTTCTACGAATCCGCTTTTTCAGCATTACAGAGAAAGATATCTGCAAATTCTGAAATAAATGGAGGTTTATCAAACAGAGTCATCATCCGGTATTTGGTTTTAGGTTTTTTAAAGGCACGCTTAATATCAAATCAATATTAATCATTAACTTTGAGCTTTGTAAATTTGGAAGCCATTTTCCTATAATTCATTGTTTATATTAGTTCCATATCAAAATACAAATTCAATGAAACGATTAGTTTTTTTCCTACTCGCGACTTATATCAGTTTCGCCCTGTTTGCTCAAACAAGCCCTGCATCAGCAACAACTACATCAAATCAGCAACATATCCCTTCGGATAGTACAAAAACAAAAAAAGGTACACCGAAAAGAATGCACAAAAAAATGATTATGGCATTGGATACCCTGACTCTGAGTGATTACACCCTGAGTATTGAACGGGTGAATGACAATCTGAATTCCATCGGAGATAGTGCTAAATTGGGATTTGAAATTGTAAACATAGCCCGAAGGATTGACTTTATGACGAAGGATGTTAAGCTGGTTCGTCAAAATATAAGAGGCAGGCATACGGTAGTGAACATTAAAAATCAATATCTGTATCAAAGTTTTACAGCCAAACTGGATGACGAAACAGATCGGATTCAGACTCAGCTTAACAACTTATACCATCGGGTTTATCATGCCAAACTCCATTTAAAGAATGTGTTATCGGATTCTATATTCAGAAAACTATATGCTGATAAAGAACTTCGAACTACTTTTGATGACAAACTGATTCGGTTGGAATGGAAATGGAATAGAACCGACAGCATTACCAAAGCCAATGTTGATACGCTAAATGCTCTGAAAGTCAGATTGTCTGACAACGGACTTGATTTGGCTAATATGCTGAGCATGATTAATAGACGGTTGGATAGAACTGTTCCAAAATTATTTGGCAAGGAAGTAAATTACCTGTGGGAGAAGGAAGATGAAACTCAGGCCCTGGAATCGGCTAAAAATACAATAAGCGTGTTTGGTAGCGAGCAAAAGGCAATAAGCTATTATATCAGTCAAACATCCGGCGAGCGAACAACCGTTTTGGCTTTGGGCATATTGCTTTTTATCTGGTTATTCCTAAAACGCAAATTACTCAAAAGAATTAGAAAAGAACAAGATAGATTTAGCTATTTGAATCTGCAATATCTGAATAATCATCCCATATTGTCGATCTTTATTTTACTAATAAGTTTAATGCCTTTCTTTGATGCCTATGCTCCTACTTCGTATATTTCCATTGAATACATTCTTTTGCTGACGGCTACTACAATTATCTTCTTCAAAAAAGGTGACCAAACTTTCCTGTTTAACTGGATTACTTTTGTAGCTTTGCTAATCGCCGATGTCCTGATTTACCTGTTGATAGAACCAACACTGATAGGAAGATTATTAATGTTGGCTTTACATTCAGGTGTCCTATTCTTCTCTGTTCGTTATTACAAATCGCTCGATAAACAGATGCCCTATTACAGTTTAATAAAAACTGCTTCTATAGTAGGAATATTATTGTCCGGTCTGGGCATAGTATTTAATCTTTTTGGACGATTTTCACTTTCAGGTATCGTAGGCATAGCTGCTATTTTTGCCATTACACAGGCTATTGTCTTAACTGTATTTATTGAAGTTATAGTCGAAATTATTTTAGTCCAACTGCAAAGTAGCAGATTGAAAAAAGGAGTTGACAAGCCTTTTATCAGTTCTGTGGTAATCAGCAAAATCAAAATGCCATTGATTATTGTTGCTGTCATTGTGTGGCTAATCATGCTTACCTCAAATTTGAATATATATCACAACATCAGTAATTATATTGTGGATGCTTTGACGGTAACGAGAACGATTGGAAGTATTTCGTTTCAACTGCTTAGCGTAATCCTGTTTTTTGTAATTATCTGGTTTGCACATATCCTGCAACGTCTATTGAGTTTTTTATTCGGGGAAACAGGCGTTGAAGCTGAAGATTTGACGACAGTAAGCAAAGGACAACACTCCAGATTACTTATCACCCGTTTATTAGTATTAATAGGAGGTTATCTTTTGGCTATTGCTGCTTCGGGATTACCAATAGATAAACTTACTTTCTTATTGGGTGCTTTGGGTGTAGGTATTGGTATGGGCTTGCAAAGCATTGTCAATAACTTTGTGTCGGGTATTATCCTTATATTTGATGGTTCGTTGCAGATAGGAGATGAAATAGAAGTAAGCGGACAAGCCGGTAAAGTAAAAGAAATAGGGTTGCGTTCCAGCACCTTGAACACCGCAGATGGTGCAGAAGTAATTATCCCAAATGGAAATATCCTGTCGCAAAACATTGTAAACTGGACTTTCAGCAACGATGAAAAAAGAGTCATGCTCTTATTTTCATTAACAGGAAAAGAACTGGATGCCAATATTATAAACGAGATCATTAATAATACTGTCAAAAGCGTTCCAAATGTAATTTCGAAAAGAAAACCTGTGATATTATACACTAAAGTAACACCTGAAAGTTGTTCACTCACTATCCGCTTTTGGAGTAACATAGGAAATGCTGATTTAGTAAAAAGTGAATCAATGATTCAACTTAGTGCTGCTTTTGCTGCTAAAGGGATTGGGTTTGAGTAGCATCTGAACAATCCTCTTTATCGTTGTTCTACACACTCTAACTAAATATATTGTGCTTAATGAAAAAGAAATCTACATGTGGATTTTGAAATAAACAAATTCTGTATCTTTGGCGTTCAGTATTCATTGAAAAACAAGCGAAGTACTGACGTTAACGCAACGAAATCTTCAAGGCAGCGAAACTTACTAAAGACCATCTAATAATGAAATCCAACATCACACTCTGCTCTCTGTTCTTTTTTATACTTTCCATTTCTTCAAACATTTCAGCTCAATCGCTTCAGATCAACGAAAATGAGTATTTCGAAAAACAGGGTTTGAATGTAATGGTCTTTTTAGACATCTATCCTGAAGGTCATCAGGGAGGAGTTGGCATTATTCAAAACGGAACCCGCGTTGCAACCAACGGTGATTTACGTCTCGAACCTACTCCCGGACAATGGCAACCTATTCCAAAAGTAGGAAAGCGAACAGTAGACAAGGCGAATAATGAAATCAGCGTAGGGTGCACTTATCCCGATTCCAGTATCAACCGCAAAGGCTTCAATCCGATAGTATATCCCGATCTTAACTTCAGCTATCATGTGAGGGTAATTGGCGAAGGCAACAAGTTTCGAATTTTAGTAGATCTCGATAAAGCATTGCCTGTCGGTTGGGAAAAGAAGGTAGGATTTAATTTTGAATTATTTCCGGCTATTCTGTTTGGCAAAAGCTGGTATCTCGATAGCCAATCGGGAATTTTCCCGACACAGGCTAATGGTCCTATGGAAAAGGATGTTGATGGACTTTGGCAGGCTTTACCTCAGGCAACCGGTCAGAAGTTGACTATTGCCCCTGAAATTGCAGCACAAACGATGGTAATTGAAAGTAAAGGACAACCTCTGCAATTGCTCGATGGACGCTTTTATCACAACAACGGCTGGTTTGTAGTTCGCTCACTGGTAACTCCCGGAAAAACGAAAGGTGCCATTGAATGGGTAGTAGATTGTAATGTATTGAAAAATTTTCAATCAAAGCCTGTAGTGCATGTCAGCCAGATAGGCTACCATCCCAACCAACAAAAAATAGCCGAAATTGAAGTGGATAAAAACACAACAACTGTAGATAAAGTAAGTCTTTATCGTATCTCCGAAAATGGCGGTTTGAACGAAATCCGTACTGTTGAGCCTCAGAAATGGGGAAAATTTCTCCGCTTTAATTATTATCGCTTCGATTTTTCGAATATTACTACTCCCGGCATGTACCAGATTAGCTATGCAGGTGTCACTACCGAACCTTTCCGCATCAGCAATAATGTTTACGATCGCAATGTGTGGCAACCCACCATTGAATACTTCCTTCCTGTACAGATGTGTCATATGCGCGTCAACGAAGGGTATCGTGTATGGCACGGTCTCTGTCATATGGACGATGCACTTATGGCTCCGGTTGACTCACTCCACTTCGATGGTTATGCGCAGGGGCACTCTACGCTTACTAAATTCAAACCGTTGGAACAGGTTCCGGGATTAAATCGGGGCGGATGGCACGATGCGGGTGATTATGATCTACGTGTTGAATCACAAGCAGGAACAGTATGGGTATTATCTCAAGCGTATGAACTATTTCATCCCGATTGGGATCAGACAACCATTGATCAAAAAAATCATATCGTAGAAATACATCGTCCTGATGGTAAAAATGATTTACTTCAGCAGATTGAGCACGGTGTCATCTCTATACTGGCAGGTTATCAAAGTATGGGCCGTTTGTATCGGGGTATTATCGAGAACAGCATTCGCCAGTATGTTCATTTGGGCGATGCAGCTACCATTACCGATGGTCGGAAATATAATCCTACACTGAAAGAAGATGAAGTAACTGCAATAGAGTCAGGAAAATTGGATGACAGACTGGTATTTACCGAAGATAATCCGGGGCGTGAATTGGAAGTTGCCCGATCATTGGCTACTGCCGCTCGTGTACTGAAAGGGTTTAACGACACTTTATCTGTTCAATCTCTTTCAACTGCCATAGCGCTTTACGACCATGTTGATACCAACACGAACAAATATCTAACAACTAACAAAGTAACTGCAGCCGTAGAACTGTTTATAACAACAGGAGACCAAAAATACAAACAGGATATTCTTAAATATACAAATGCCGAAGTTCTAAAGTGGAATGAACTTATTGGGTATCTTGGAAGGGTTCTCCCCCAAATAAATGATAGAAAACTTAGCACTATGGTAGTAACTGCTGCAAAAAATTATAAAGCTGAGGTCGATAAAATTCAAAACGAAAATCCATTCGGAGTGCCTTATCATCCTTACATTTGGGGAGATGGATGGAACATTCAGAGTTTTGCCGTTAATCAGTATTTTCTCCTGAAAGCATTTCCTGAAATCTATGATTCTAAATACTTGCTAAATGCTTTGAATTTTGTGCTTGGAAATCATCCAGGTGAAAATACTTCATCCTTTGTTTCGGGAGTAGGATCACGTTCTGTAACACAGGCTTATGGCGCTAATCGGGCTGATCGATCATTTATTCCAGGCGGTTCGGTTTCGGGAACAGGGATTATTCGTCCCGATTTCCCTGAATTAAAAGAATGGCCTTATTTCTGGCAACAAACAGAATACGTGTTAGGTGGTGGTGCTACTAACTTTATGTTTATGGTGTTGGCTGCCAAAGATATTTTAAAATAGACACTTCCAAAAACAATTCAACAATACAAATATGAAAATCTATTCCATGATTGGTTCCATGGTGGTAACCTTAGCCTTAGTCTTTTACTCTATCGGATTTGCCAAAGAACAAAGACGCAAACTGGTAACTTCGCGTATATTATTGTTTTTCACAATCGGAGTCATTCTCGATATTTCTGCAACTATATTGATGATTCTCGGTTCTACAAAAGGAGGATTGACGTTTCACGGATTTATTGGGTATTCATCGTTGTTAGGAATGAGTATAGATACTATTTTACTCTGGAGATATAACCTGAAAAATGGTCCGCACAAACCAATCTGTAGAAGTCTTAATATCTACACCCGCTGTGCCTATATCTGGTGGGTTGCCGCCTTTATCACCGGTGGATTATTGGTAGCATTACGTCACAGATAAAATAGAAATTCAACAGCATGAAAACAGCCCTCCTACTTATCGACATACAGAATGATTATTTTGAAGGTGGAACCATGACCTTAGTAAATGCTGACCACGCAAGTGAAAATGCTAAGTTACTACTGGAAAATTTCAGAAACAAAGACTTACCTATCATTCACATACAGCACATTGCCACCAAACCGGAAGCAACTTTCTTCTTACCCGATACTGCGGGAGCGGAGATACATAAAAACGTAAGGCCAGGCGCAAACGAGAAAGTTATCATCAAACATTTTCCCAACAGTTTTCGCGAAACAGAGTTGTCTAATCATCTGAGAGCAAATGAAATTACAGACCTGGTGATTTGCGGTATGATGACTCACATGTGTATCGATGCCACAACCCGTGCAGCCAAAGACTTGGGATATAACTGCACATTAATCGGCAATGCATGTGCCACCCGAAATTTGGAAATAAACGGAGAAAAGATTAAAGCCACCGATGTGCAAAATGCATTTCTTGCCGCATTGAATGCCACTTATGCTACTGTAACAATCACTCAGGATTATCTGACATTAAAATAATTTTCAATCTTAAGTTTCATCAATATGTACAAAAAAAATCTCTTTTTTCTAACTCTGCTTATGTTGTTTCCGGCAAACAACACACAAGCAAAAACCGTAAAGTTCAACAGCCACAACATCAGTTACGAGGGCAGAATCCAGTATAACTCAGACGCAGCCGTATTATCGTGGCCGGGAACATCAGTGACTCTTAATTTTAAGGGTAAAGAAATTTCAGCTATATTACAAGATCTGGATAGTGCTAATTACTACAATGTGATAGTTGACAACAAAGTCGTTTCAAAATTACATACAGTCACTAAAAAACAAAGCTATTTACTTGCATCCGGTTTATCTGAAGGAAATCATACCGTTCAATTATTCAAACGTACCGAATGGGATAAAGGAAAAACACTATTCTTTGGTTTTGAGACTCCCGATGACACGAAGTTGCTTCCTCCAGCTGCTCCGAAGAAAAGAAAGATTGAATTCTTCGGCAATTCCATCACCTGTGGTTATGCCATCGAAGACAACACAGGAAAAGATTCGGGCACAGGATACTACGAAAACAATTACCTGACTTATGCTGCGCTTACGGCCAGACATTTCAATGCTCAATATCATTGCACTTCCAAAAGTGGAATAGGTATCATGGTTAGCTGGTTTCCACTTCTCATGCCTGAAATGTATAACCGTACCGATGCTACCGACTCAACTTCGATCTGGGATTTTTCCCAATATACACCCGATGTGGTGGTGATTAATCTGTTCCAAAACGACTCGTGGATTGTAAAACTACACGATAACCCTGAGTTCAAAAGACGGTTTGGAACGACCGAGCCCGACGAGGCAACCATCGTTGCCGCCTATAAAGATTTTGTGACTACCATCCGCAGCAAGTACCCCAAAGCATCCATCATTTGTGCGCTGGGTAGCATGGATGCCACCCGCAAAGGTTCGCCCTGGCCGGGATATGTGGAAAAAGCCGCAGCACAACTGAACGACCCGAAGATTTACACCTGCTTTTTCAAGTTTAAAAATGCAGACGGTCATCCCAGCGTGGCTGAACAAAAAATAATGGCCGATACGCTGATCGGGTTTATTGATAAAAACATCAACTGGTGATTTAGCTTCCCAATTACCTCTATTTATGAACAGTCCTCTAATCACAAATGATCAGAGGACTGTTTTTTTTTAAATCTCTTATCTACAAATCAACAGGAACAATCAACTTAAAACTAATATTTCTTCCCATATTGTAAACGCCCTGTTGTCCCGTGGCATAATTTTCCGGTGAATATTTCAGTCGGCTCAAATGGCTTTGGTACGCTATATCGGCAAGGTTAGTTCCATTGATAATAACAGAGAATAATTTGTGTTTATTCCATACGATGTCTGTTCCTATACCTGCATTCAGAAGCGTATATGCATCGGTGACAGTTTCTGTATTGTAGGCCGAAAAAATATTAGCTTGCTTAAAGTCATGTTCTATTCCAAACGAGAAATAGGTATTTTTGAGCAATTTACCGGTATGATCTAAATCTACCCGAATATCCGAGGTCCATTTTGGAGCGGGTGTAAATGGTAGATAACGGGTCGAATCGGACTGATTCTTTAGCTCGGAATGCACATACGAAAAAGTGTTCTCGAAATGTAACCAATCCAATGGATGTGGGTGAATATCCAGATAAGCCTCACCACCAAAGAGCAATGCATTGCCCGAATTAAATTTATACGTGGAATACCCGCTTTGAATAGAGTCTCCACCATTCACCCTATTGATTTTATGCGAATAAATGTAGTTTCTGATATTGTTAGCAAACAAATTGACTTTAGCGCTCACATGTTCGGTATTATAGCCCAATTCGTAATCCAATTGCAAGCTGTGTTCAGATTTCAGGCCAGAGTTTCCGATTTCATAACGTACCGTTCCATCGTGTACACCGTTTGAAGCTAACTCACCAATGCTCGGAGCTCTGAAACCCCGGGAGAGATTCAGTTTGGTAATCCAGTGGTCATTTAGCTGAAGACTGGCTCCGATGCTTCCGCTCACACCATTGAAATTTTTAGAAAACGCAGAGAAACGTTGCACAGCAGCAGGATCTGATGCAGTAGTTTTAGTATCGTCAGCATTCAGATAAAGATCCTTGCCATTTTCCGACCTGTTGTCAAAACGAATTCCACCACTGAGATCTAACTTTCCAATACTTTTTTTAGCCACTGCAAATGCTCCTATATCAAACAATCCATACTCCGGGACCAAAAATTCGGTTCCCTTGTTCAGCGATCGCTGTCCCATACCATTCACACCAAACGAGAAGCTGTATCCATTTCGTTCGGCCATTTCATAATGCACATCGTAATTAACGGTATGAAGTTGGAAATACAATCCATAGTTATCTGGCGTAAGCACGTTGGCAAATTCCTGACGTCGGTTTTGCTGGTAACCAACGCTTGCCTCCAGGTTTCCATCACCTATCATAATATTGTTATTCCACACTGCTTTGTAATGATATACCTGCTGATAAGGCAGTTGGTGACTATACGACGTAAGATCATTGTGAGTTGCAATGGCACTACCAACAGTACCATCAGGAAGTATAACATCTTTCGTGAATTTTCCGGACAAACTATCCCGATTACCTTCCACAATGCCCGGAGTAAGGTGATACATGCTAAGAGTCAGGTGCGAATATCCCCACCAGTTACTTACTCCCAGCAAAGCCGAAGCTGCATTTTCTTTAAAACCTGAATTGTACACATAACCATCGTACTTATTCTGATAAGCATGAGCCTGTTTGCCACTATAGCGCATATCCCACACGAAAGTTTTTTTATGTCCGGCATAATCAAGTGAATAAGCCATCAGTCCGTTGTTAGTCTGATAAATTTCACTTGCATTCAGCTGCATTTTACCCTGAGGCAATATGGGTGCAGAAAAAAAGCTTATTACACCTGCCATAGCATCAGACCCGTATAGCAAACTAGCCGGACCTTTCAGAATCTCAGCCCGGTTCACCTGGTTTTCATCTATTTCAATGCCATGTTCGTCGCCCCACTGTTGCCCTTCCTGACGTACTCCATCATTGACAACTACCACGCGGTTATAACCCAAGCCACGTATAACCGGTTTGGAAATACCACCTCCGGTTGTAATTTGTGACACGCCGGGCTGAGAACTCAATGCATCAATAATGTTGGTAGATGGATGTTGCTGTAATTCAGTAAGCGTAACTACGCTTACCGGGGTTGGCGTTTTGGTAATCTGCGAATTAAGACCTTGTCCAATGACAGTGACTTCAGTAATCTCAGTAATCGACTCCTGCATCACATAATCTTTATGTGTGACTGATCCTAAATCAATTTTCTCTAATATCATTTTGTAGCCCACCGAGTTGATTTGAATAGAAAGAGTATGTTTAGGCAGGTTGTCTATCTCATAAACTCCTTGATTATTGGTTGTTGCTCCCGTTTTCAATTCAGGGAGATAAATATTGACACCAATTATGGGCTCTCCGTTTTTGTCGGTTATTTTGCCTTGCAGGCTTGTTTGCGAAGTAGCTGTAACATCTGCCGAAATGTTTAGAGCCGCAACAAGTGAGATGAGAAATATAAATATTTTTTTCATTTTTGAATTTCTTATATTGAGTATGTAAATGATAAATGCTTCTGAGAATTATTTAAGTGCTACAACAGCACAATCAGAAATAATTCAGAGACATCAAATGACAATACATTGATTTTTAAATCAATTATGCTACCTGATGTAATGAAGCAAGGGCAATAGAATCTGGTTCTACTGCAAAAGGAAAGGTGAAATTTTAAAGAGCTGGAGGTCCCCGTAACTGAAAATGATGAGAAGTTTGATGTATAATCCTGTCAGCAGTTTCCGGAGTAACTTCCTGTGCAAAAACCATATCAGCTTTTGGAACAAGAATCTGATTCTGAGGAATGAAAGAGCAAAATTCGAAATTACATATCGGGCAATCTGAATGCGGATTTGAAATCGCTCCGGAAGTTGAACTGGTATTGAATACTCCGGTTTCGTAGTGGTGACTTAGCAGGATATGCACCGGTTTTCCAAACATAGAACCGAATAACACTGCTGTAAGAAACAGTGCTAAAAGTGCATGAACTTTATGTTTTACGGTTGGAAACATGTTGATATTTGAATGGCAAAATTACGAAGAATAAAATGGCATTAGATTTAAAATCCGTAAAATAAAATATAAATCTGTATTTGTTGCATTCAACAAGGTTATTCCCTGTTTGTTTAGCCTGAGCAGGCTATTTAAATTTTAATCAGCAAAAAACACAACCATTCACAGTTTCCATCAAGAAACAATTATATGAAAAATAATAAGCATCAACATGAAAAGCATCATATAAATATTGATACTTATGAATGATTTCCTGAAATTTAACTCAGCTACATTTCCAAATGAGAGCTTAGTGAAAATAGCTATAAATGCTAAATTTAAACCGAAAATAACCAGGAAAAACGGTAACGAGATATTGACTAAAAAAAGAGGTACTATGATAGATGAAAATGAAGTAGCTACCACCCAGGCAAAAATAATCATCTTCAAATTACCTGAGTTCACGGCTTGATTAATCGTTTTAAATCCAGCCTCTTCGTATTCTTTGCCATATTTAATCATCAATAGCCAAAAATGAGGTATTTGCCAGATAAACA